>JACCDI011108104.1_pt1 | contig 30064 bp, 27 predicted proteins | sample 7442791 | NCBI WGS metagenome assembly JACCDI01 (sample SAMN15323434, study PRJNA562643) | freshwater metagenome | isolation source: river surface water | place: USA:Blue River Watershed | collected 2017-08-15
CCGCTGAACATATTTTAGCGGCCTTAGTTGGAAGTGGGGTTGACAATGTTGTAATTGAAATAAATGGGCCAGAAATTCCTATCATGGATGGAAGCTCCGCTCCTTTTATAAAAATAATTGAAGAAGCAGGGGTACTTGAACAAGATGCAGCTAAAGCATGGTATAGTATTGATGAAAATATATTTCATTATGATGAAGCAAAAAGAGTTGAGATGGTTGCATTGCCTGCACTTGATTATCAAATAACAACCTTAATTGATTTTAATAGTCCTGTATTAGGAACACAACATGCAGCCCTTACAACTATTAAAGATTTTAAGTCCGAAATTTCACCCTGTAGAACATTTTGTTTTTTACATGAATTAGAGGCATTATTGGAACATGATTTGGTTGAAGGTGGCGATATCAACAATGCCATTGTCGTGGGTGACAAACCAGCTACTAATGAAGAAATGGGGCGTCTAGCAAAGGTTTTTAAACGTGAGAAAATTGAGGTAAAAAGTGAAGGTTATTTAAATAATTTAGAATTACGCTTTCCCAATGAACCTGCAAGGCATAAATTATTAGATGTTGTTGGTGACTTAGCATTAAGTGGATACCCAATTAAGGCGCGCATTATTGCCAACAGACCAGGACATAGTAGCAATGTTGAATTTGCTAAAAAAATAAAGCAGTACATCAAAAAAAATAAACATATTAAGGATGTACCTGTTTTCAATCCTTCCTTAACGCCTGTATTTAATTTAGAACAAATTGAGAAAATATTACCGCATAGATACCCATTCTTATTTGTTGATAAAATAATTGAATTAACCGACACCGTGATTGTTGGCGTTAAAAATGTAACATTCAATGAATGGTTTTTCCCGGGACATTTTCCTGGCAATCCAGTAATGCCCGGCGTACTTCAAATTGAAGCATTAGCACAAACAGGTGGTATTTTATGTATTAACGCAATGCCTGAAGGAAATTATGACACTTATTTTTTAAAAATTGACAACTGCAAATTTAAGCAAATGGTAAAGCCTGGTGATACCATGCTTTTAAAAATGGAATTGACTGCTCCCATAAGAAGAGGTATTTGTGAAATGAGAGGCACTGTATATGTTGGAGGAAAGGTAGCAACCGAAGCAAATTTAGTAGCTCAAGTTGTTAAGAGAACCGAATAATTATTTTAAAAAAAAGCTATGACACATCCATTTACCTATATTGATCCGAATGCAAAAATTGCACCTAATGTGAAAATTGACCCATTCACTGTAATACATAGTGAAGTGGTGATAGGTGAAGGCACTTGGATTGGAAGCAACGTTACTATCATGAATGGTACAAAAATTGGAAAAAATTGTAGAATTTTTCCTGGTGCTGTAATTGGAGCTGAACCACAGGATTTGAAATTTAATGGAGAAAAAACCTCCGTTGAAATTGGTGATGGTACAACAATAAGAGAATTTGTAACGATTAATAGAGGAACAACAGACCGATGGATTACAAAAGTTGGAAACAACTGCTTAATCATGGCATATAGTCATATTGCACACGATTGTCTGATTGGTAATAATTGTATTTTAAGTAATAGCGTTCAAGTTGCAGGTCACGTAACCTTAGGTGATTATGCATGGATAGCCGGCGTGAGTGCTGTACACCAATTTGTAAACATTGGCCAACACGCATACATCGCAGGAGGTAGTTTGGTGAGTAAAGACGTTCCACCTTATATTAAAGCGGTTCGTAACCCATTAAGTTATGGTGGTGTAAACAGTGTAGGTTTAAAGCGCAGAGGGTTTGACTTAGAGAAAATCAATCACATACTAGATATTTACCGATATATTTTTAATAAAGGAATGAACACCACGCAGGCATTAGAATTTATTGAGGAAGAATTACCAGCAACCGATGAACGTGACGAAATTGTAACATTCATAAGAGACAGTGGTCGTGGTATTATCAAAAAATTTGGTAAAGGTGCGTCTGACGAAGATTAATAATGTTACAAATAAGCTTACATAACGCTGCAAAAAGATTTAACAAAGACTGGATTTTTAAAGGTCTTGATTACACTTTTGAAATGGGCAAACATTATGCACTCATTGGTAATAATGGTTCTGGCAAAAGTACCTTATTACAAGTCATAGCTGGTTATATAGGTTTATCAAAAGGAACTATTACTTGGGATCATTATGACACCCATTCTATTTACAAGCAAATAAGTTTAGCTGCCCCTTATTTAGAATTAATTGAAGAGTTTACAACCATTGAACAATTTAAGTTTCACGAACAATTCAAACCACTAAGAAAGGATATGAGCATCGAACAAATCATTGAAATGATTGGATTGAAAGATGCTTCCGATAAACAAATTCGATATTTTAGTAGTGGCATGAAACAAAGACTAAAAATTGCTTTAGCCATTTTTTCTGAAGCTCCTATTTTATTATTAGACGAGCCTTGTAGCAATTTAGATAAAGAAGGTTATGCCTTATATCATTCCCTCATCAAGCAATATGCACTTCATAAACTCATTATTGTTGGAAGCAATGATGTGTTGGAATATGATTATTGTAAAGAATTTGTAAATCTATTGGATTACAAAGTTGTTGGCAATAACAATTAAATACAGTTGAAAATTTTAACTTCTACTTGTTAATAATAAATTCAAATCTGTAAATTTTAGCTGAAACTTTTCACTTATGTAAAAATCAGTAAGTGCCCCTTTGTATAAATAAATACCTTCTCTTAAATGCATTTGATGCCAGATAATTTCAGCTAACCCACCCATATCTCCTATTTGAATTAATAAGGGCATTAATACATTACTTATCGCTTGACTTGCTGTTCGCGCAAAGCCACTCGGAATATTGGGTACCCCGTAATGAAGAATATTGTGTTTTATAATAATTGGGTTTTCATGATTGGTCAATTCACTTGTTTCAAAACATCCACCTCGGTCAATAGCAACATCAATAATTATACTACCTGGACGCATGGCGGCAACCATTTCCTCAGTAACGACAATTGGAGCTCGTCCGAATTCATTTCTCAAAGCACCTACAGCAACCTCACAGGTCTTTAATTGTTTTGCTAAAATTTTAGGTTCTAATACACTTGTCCAAATTCTTTGTCCTAAATTATTTTGAAGCCTTTGTAACCTCGAGACATTATTATCAAAAACTTTTACGCTTGCCCCTAATGCCAATGCATTTCGAGTTGCAAATTCACCAATAATATCGGCTCCAATAATGACCACTTTAGTTGGCGGGACACCACTAATACCTCCCAATAAAATTCCTTTACCTTGATTAAAATTACTCAAGTACTGCCCTGCAATTAACATCACAGCACTACCCGCAATTTCACCCATACTTCTTAATATTGGATAGTTTTGATTTTCATCTTTAATATTTTCAATCGCTAATGCCGTAATTTTTTTAGCCATTAATTTTTCGATCAAGTCTTTTTTCAGTGCCGATAAATGTAAAGGAGAAATGATCGTTTGATGCATTTGCAAAAAAGGCAAATCAGCTTCAACGGGAGGTGCCGTTTTTACCAGTATAGGGCATTTGTAAACTTCTTCCTTTTCAAAAACAATCCTAGCTCCTGCCTCAGCATAATCATGATCACTGTATCTGCTCCCCTCACCTGCACCTGATTCCACCATCACCTCATGTCCATTTGCAACCAATACACCCACCGCTTCTGGAATCAAACCAATTCTATTTTCCTGAAATGCAATTTCTTTAGGAATACCAATTAATAAAGGTTTGGAGCGATGTGGGATATCGAGCACTTCCTCCTGGGTCTCATAGGAAAACGAAGGGTGAATTTGTGGCTTGATGGCACTCATAATGAAAATTTTTATGAAGTTATAATAATCCTTCTATGTTCAGGATCTAATATTTCAATTTTAAGTTTTAAAGTACCTTCTGGTAACAAGGCTTCTGCCTTTTCAGGCCATTCAATAAAACAAACGTCGGCTTCATCCATAGCAGCTTCCACGCCTGTTCTGATGGCTTCCGCTTCGTCTTCCAATCGATACCAATCCATATGATATATTTTCTTACCATTAGTATAGTGTTCATTCATAATGGAAAAAGTAGGGCTTGCAACCGTTTCTTCCACACCCATTTTTTTACATATACGCGCAATTAAAGTGGTTTTTCCCGCTCCCATTGGCGCATAAAATGCCCATATATACTTATTAGTGTATTCTTTAATAAGTTTTGCAGCAACTTCGTCAATTTGGTCCAATGAATAATCCATTTCCATACCCCAAAGATAAGCCAAGTATTAGAAAGCTAAAAAATAGAAATCTCAAAAGGGTCGTACCTTTATGGGGTAAAATAGTTTACAACTGATTTAGTAAAGTAGCGATATGGAACATATACAATTAAAGGTTGACGGCATGAGTTGCACCAACTGTGCCCTCTCCATTCATAAATATTTAGAAAATCAAGGGGCTATCGAACCAAAGGTAAATTTCATGGAGGGTGAAGTCCAATTTGATTTGCCAGCAACCTTAAAAAAGGAGATGCTTGTGAAAGGCATTACTAATTTAGGATATAAAGTGCGTGGAGAGCAAGACGCTCCTCCTGCCAAAAAATGGCTGGATAATAATAGGGATCGGGCTTTGTTTTGTTTAATTTTTACCATTCCATTGGTAGCACATATGATACCGGGTTTTCATAAAATACCAGGTATGCATGTTTTCATGAATCCACTTGTACAATTAGCCATAACCATTCCGGTATTTATTGTGGGCATGGGATATTTTGGCAAAAGCGCTTGGAGCAGTGTAATTAATGGTATTCCCAATATGAATGTTTTGGTGAGCATTGGCGCCATTGCTTCATTTGGTTATAGTATTTATGGAACAGTCATTGGGAGAGGAATGGAGTTTGCTTATTACGAAACCACTGCCACCATTTTAACATTAGTATTTTTTGGAAATTATTTGGAAGATGCCTCTATTGAATCTACACAACGTGCCTTAAAAGATTTAGTGAAAGCACAAAAAGTAATGGCCAATATGATTGTGTTTGATGAAAACCATAAAGAAATATTATTTAATGTAGAAAGTGACACCTTAAAAGTGGGTGATTTGGTGTTGATCAATTCAGGGGAAACCATTCCCATGGATTGTAAAGTTTTATGGGGGGAAGCCAATGTAAATGAGTCCATTGTAACAGGTGAAAGTGTACCCGTATTTAGAAAGATGAATGATATTTTATTAGGAGGAAGTACCATTGAAAACGGAACGCTTAAAGCTTATATTACAGCAGTTGGAAATGACACAGTGCTTGCTAATATTTTGAAAATGGTAAAATCAGCGCAAGGCGAAAAACCACCAGTGCAAATTTTAGCAGACAAAATTTCAGCCATATTCGTACCATTGGTATTGGGTATTGCTTTGTTGACTTTATTAGGAAACTACTTTTTTGCACATAATACAAATGGTGATCCTATAGGTTTTGCCGAAAGTATGTTAAGGGCCATTGCAGTATTAGTTATTTCATGTCCATGTGCTATGGGACTTGCAACGCCTGCTGCCATTGCTGTTGGATTAGGTCGAGGTGCAAGAAATGGAGTCATATTTAAAAATGCAAAAAGTTTAGAGACTTTCAAGGATATAAAACAAGTAGTGTTTGACAAAACAGGAACATTAACAACAGGTCATTTTGAAATAGCTAGTTTTAAAATTAATAATGCACAAAATTCAACTGGAACAAATAATTTATCCGAGGAAGAATTTAAATCCTTGGTATACTCTTTAGAAAGATATTCAAACCATCCCATTGCAAAATGTATCAGTGGAACATGGAAAACAAATAACGCTACTAACTGGGCAAAAATTGAGGAAGTAAAAGGGATGGGTATTCAAGCCTTGGATAAGGAAGGCAACGAATATTGGTCGGGCTCCTTTAAAACACTTAAGGATCAAAATACTGAAGATGGACATAATGTTTATATTCAAAAAAATGGGATTCTTATTGGTTGGGTCGATGTTACTGATCAAATAAGACCTGAAGCAAAAGAGGTAATTGAAACTTTACATCAACAAGGCATTCACACCATTTTATTAAGTGGTGATAGAAAAGAAAAATGTGAAACCGTTGGAAAAGCATTAGGTATCCAAGAAATAATTAGCGAACAAAGCCCTGCGGATAAATTAGAAAAATTAGCCGCCTTAACCTCCATTGCACCTACAGCCATGGTGGGTGACGGCATTAATGATGCACCAGCATTAGCAAAAGCTACCATTGGCATTTCCTTAAGTAACGCATCACATATTGCTATTCAAAGTGCACAGGTTATATTAATGAACCAAGGGCTGAAAAATTTACCTATGTCATTAGGACTTGGCAGACGCACCTATGAAACCATCAAAGAAAACTTAGCATGGGCATTTTCCTATAATATTATCGCAATTCCGGTTGCAGCACTGGGATTACTTGGAACTTGGGGGCCAACCTATGGTGCATTAATCATGGGTTTAAGCGATGTAGTGCTAGCACTTAATTCGCTAAGATTATTTAAAAAGAAATTAGTGTAATCAATTGGTAAAATCAGCAGCATCCATATTACAAAAATATTGGGGTTACGAAAATTTCAGGCCACAGCAATTAAATATCATTAATTCAGTACTTGAAAAAAAAGACACACTTGCCCTACTGCCAACGGGTGCAGGAAAATCATTATGCTTTCAAGTACCTACCTTATGCGAGGACGGTATATGTTTAGTGATCAGTCCTCTCATAGCCCTTATGCAGGATCAAGTAAATGATTTACAATCAAAAAATATTTCATCCATTGCTTTAGGTGGACATTTAAGTGAGGAAGCGCAAGCTGAAGTGATGGCTGCTGCAATACGCGGAAAATATAAATTTATTTATTGCTCCCCTGAAAAATTAGCTCAAAAGCAATTTCAAGAATCACTAAGTAAAATAAAAATTACCCTATTTGCAATTGACGAAGCCCATTGTATTTCGCAATGGGGCCATGACTTTCGTCCTCCCTACAGAAAATTAAATGTACTGAAAGCACTTTTTCCAGCAGTCCCTATTTTAGCTATGACGGCATCCGCGATACATTTAGTGCAGGATGATATTATGAAGCAGCTTTCCTTTAACAATGTACATATCATTACTGATTCATTTTTAAGGCCCAATTTAAAATACAGTATACAAAAATGCCAAGTTAAATTACAGGTATTAAGACAAATATTAAATACACTAACTGGCTCGGCAATTATTTATTGCAATACTAGAAATAATGTAACCCAATTAGCGCAATTACTAAATGATTATGGATATAAGGTGGGTGAATACCATGCAGGGATGCCATTAGAGGTAAGAAAAAAAGTACAACATGATTGGATGCAAAATATAATACCCATTGTGGTTTGTACAAGTGCATTTGGAATGGGTATCAATAAAGGTAATGTTAGATTGGTTTTACATTATGACATACCTAGTGGTATTGAACAATATTACCAGGAAGCTGGAAGAGCAGGCCGAGATGGCGAACTGTCTGAAGCTATTTTATTGTATCAACAAAATGATTGGAATTATTGGATTGAATTACAGGAAAAAAAATATCCCTCTATTGATATCATTAAAAAAATATTTCAAGATCTTGCTGATTTTGTACAGCTCCCTATTGGAATGGGCGAGAAACAACAATTTCCATTTGATTTTGAAAATTTCTGTTTGATTTTCAAATGGGATAAAATAATTGCCCGTAACGCGTTAAGTTGGATTCAACAAGAAGGGCATATTCGTTTTTCCGAATCCGCATTTACCCCTTCCATGGTGCAAGTATTAGGTGACCGATTAAGTATTGAGCATTTCCAAAATGAACAACCCATTGCAGGAACTGTATTACAAACATTATTGCGTAGTTATGGAGGCATATTGGATAGCCCACATTTTATAAACGAAAACTTATTGGCTGATTTATTACAAAGAGATATTCCATTTGTTATTCAACAGCTCAAGGTTTTGGCATTACATGGTATGATTAGTTTTGATCAAAAACAAAATCAGCCTGTTGTTCAATTTTTATGGAATCGAAGTGCTGCCAGTTTCATGAAAATTGATTTTGACCATTATCAGCTCATGAAAAAAGGATTTGTGGAAAGAATAAAACAATTTATAGGTTATATACAAGCACAACCCAGCCTTTGCAGAAGTGTGTATTTAGCAAAATACTTTGGTGAAAAAGGTTCCAAACCCTGCGGAATTTGCGACATTTGCTTAAGTACGAAAAAATAGGTATAATTTAACAAAACATTGGAAATACATATTTTCTTTAAAATACTAAAATTCGTTTCTTTACAACATATAATAATTATAAAGCAAGCATTATGGAAGATAAAAAGAAGTTTAAAATACTATTATGCGAGGATGATAGTAATCTAGGATTAGTTTTAAAAAACTATTTAGAGTTAGATGAGTATGATGTTACATTAGAACGTGACGGTCGCTTAGGATTAGCTGCATTTCAAAGAGAAAATTTTGATTTATGCTTATTGGATGTCATGATGCCAAATGTAGACGGTTTTAAATTAGCAGAAGAAATCAGAGATATTGACCCTGATGTTCCTTTGTTTTTTTTAAGTGCAAAAACATTAAAAGAGGACATTATACAAGGCTATAAGTTAGGTGCCGATGATTATATCACCAAACCATTTGATAGTGAAGTATTAATGCTTAAAATAAAAGCAATTATCAAGCGAAATGAAGAGGATCATAAAGTAATAGATAACCAAGAGTACCAATTAGGAAAATATCATTTTAATCCGAAATTACGAGAGCTAAAGCATGATGATTTATTACAAGTATTATCACCAAAGGAAAATGAATTGTTAAAAATGTTATCAGAACATAAAAATGATTTATTAACCAGAGAAAAGGCCTTGAAAAAAATATGGGGCAGCGATACCTACTTCAATGGACGAAGCATGGATGTTTACATTGCAAAATTGAGAAAATTTTTAAAGGATGACGACCAAATTGAAATTGTAAACATACACGGAAATGGATTCCGATTGGTGGTTAACGCCTAAACGAATACACTATTAAATAAAATTGATTTGATTTAATTTAATTTAATACTACCTAAAAAGCGCATCTTTATGGATGCGCTTTTTTAATTTATAGAAATAAGCATATAACTATCTAAATAGTTCTGGATTTTCTGTAGCACCACCGCGGTGCTTGCCTAAATGTTGATAAGCTTTATAGGTTACTTCACGCCCGCGTGGGGTACGTTGTAAAAAACCTTCCTGAATTAAAAAAGGCTCATATACTTCCTCAATCGTTCCAGACTCCTCACCTACTGCTGTTGCAATAGTAGAAATTCCGACTGGACCTCCTTTGAATTTTTCAATGATAGCGAGTAAAATTCGATTGTCCATTTCATCCAAACCATGGTCATCAACATTTAACGCTTTTAAAGCATGCTTAGTAATGCCGATATCAACAATACCATCATTTAATACTTGTGCAAAATCACGAACTCTTCGTAATAATCCATTGGCAATACGAGGCGTGCCTCTGCTTCGTCTCGAAATTTCACCTGCAGCTTCTGTATTAATATTTACATTTAATATTCCGGCACTTCGTAATATAATTTTTTCTATCACCGTTGCTGGGTAATATTCCAAACGAGACTTAATGCCAAAACGAGACAATAATGGCGCCGTTAACAAACCGCTTCTAGTAGTGGCACCCACTAAAGTAAAAGGGTTTAAATTAATTTGAATACTTCTTGCATTGGCACCACTATCAATCATGATGTCAATTTTATAGTCTTCCATTGCTGCATACAAGTATTCTTCCACCACAGTACTCAACCTATGTATCTCGTCAATAAACAATACATCATTAGGCTCTAAACTTGTTAATAATCCTGCCAAGTCACTTGGTTTTTCAATAACAGGCCCAGAAGTTTCTTTAATTTGAACGCCCATTTCATTAGCCACAATCCTACTTAAAGTTGTTTTACCCAAGCCTGGAGGGCCATGAAATAAAATATGATCCAAGGCCTCCCCTCTTAATTTAGCTGCCTTAATAAAAATGCTAATATTCTCAATCAACTGAGGTTGACCAGCAAATGCATCTATTTCAGTAGGGCGAATACTATTCTCAAATTCACGATCCTGTGGATTTAAACTTTGATTATTCGTATCTAAAATTGGATTGGACATTAATATAATTGCTTGTTATTGTATATAAAAGTAGGTTTATTTACTTGTTGTATATGGTTTGTCTAATAAATGAGTGTAAATGAATTTGTTTTTCAACTCAGTAAAATGTTTTCCTTTTGCTCCTCCCCATCCATGCCTTCCACCTGGATACAACATAAACTCTACTTCTTTTCCATTGTCCTGTAACGAACTAAGCAGTTGAATAGAATTTTGCATGTGTACATTATCGTCCATTGTTCCATGTACGAGTTGTAATTTACCTTTGAAATTTTTTATATGTGTCATGACACTACTTGATTTATATCCTTCTGGATTTTCCTTGGGTGTATCCATAAATCTTTCGGTATAATGAGAGTCATATAATTCCCATGCAGTTACACTTCCTCCAGCCAAAGCATGTGTGAACACTTCTGCTCCGTAGGTAAGTGCATAGCAACTCATATAGCCACCATAACTAAACCCAGTGATAGCAATTTTCTTAGGATCCGCATTTGCATTACCAATAAACCATTTAGCCATAGTCATATAATCCTGCATTTCCCAATAGCCTAAATTTCGATACATATAATTCACCCCTTCTTTTCCAAAATGACCACTCGCTCTATGATCAAAAGCTACTTGAATAATACCTTCTTTTGCCCAAGTCTCCTTAGCAGTAGGGTTTGTCCATGTATCCATGACAGTTCCAGCATTTGGCCCTCCATATATACTAACTAATAGTGGATACTTTTTATTGGGATCCATATTTTTTGGCCAGGTCACTAAAGCAGGTAACTCATATAAACTATCAGCACTTTTAATTCGAATTAATTCAGTTTTAGCAAATGCCTCTAATTTAAAATTACTATCTACTGCAGTTCCTAAAACTTGAGATTTGATTTCTCCTTTTTTGGTAATTTCAAAAACTGAAAAATTAGTTGGTGTTTTTACATTACTATACACGCCTACAAAATGTTTAGCATCAGGTGCTAAATATACCTGACTATAGTTGTAATCACCAGTGGATAATCGTTTTAAATTAGCACCATCCAACCCAATACTATAAAAGTCAGTCCTTGCGGTATTCTCAATTCCTCTTGCAGTGAAATAAATGGTTTTATTTTTTTCATCAATTAATTTAATCCCCGTTACCGTGTATTTACCATTCGTTATTGGGTTTATTAATTGTCCATTCATATCATACAAATACAATTGATTCCATCCACTTGCATCTGACTGTGCAATGTAACCACCATTGTTGGCTAAAAAATTAATTCTTCCGCTCACTCTATCTTCTAAATCAATCCATGTTTTTTGATATTCTTTATACACTTCTTTTTTAGCGCCTGAAGTCATATCTAATTCGTACACTTTTAAATTATTTTGTCCACGATCCATCCATGACAACCACATACTATTGTTGTTAGGATTCCAAATAGGCCATCCAAAATATTGATCCTCTTTATCATTAAAATCAGCCCAAGTAATGTTGCCACCAGTCGGAGCGGCCCATCCTATTTTCACGGTTGGGTTTGCATCGCCCACTTTAGGGTATCTTGTTTCTTCAACAAAACCATGTTGTCCATCACTATTATAAATAGGGAACATAGGTACATTTCTTTCATCAAAACGCATAAAAGAAATAAACTTACTATCAGGACTCCACCAAAATGCACGATACTGTGTTGGACGACCAAAAATTTCTTCAAAGTATACCCAACTAGCATAACCATTTAAGATGCCCTTGATATCCTCATTGGTTATCGCTCTCTCAATTTTATGCTCAAGTTCAAATGTATAAAGATTATTGTATTTGGTATATCCAACAAATTTTCCATCCGGAGAAAGTGTTGGATTTTTTTCTTCTACTGCATCAAAAGTTAGCTGCGTTTCAGTACCATTTTCTTTTAAGTAAACATTCGCATTTTTAATAAACACTGTTTTTTCATTAACAATTGACGCTTTCGTTGTTGGAGTGTATTTTTTGGTACCAACATGATAGGTATAATCTTTAGGTGTGTTATCCCCATTTAGCTTTGTATTTAAAACAAACTGATTGTTGTCCTCCCATCTAACAAAACGAGGTAAGTTAGACCCTTGCATTTGTCCCAAGGAGCTTATGACTATTAAGCAAAAACTTACAAATAATACAATTGATTTTTTCATATGACTTGATTAAATATGTAGCGAATTGAATATATAATTTATAAAAATGATGATGCTTTATTCCTTAATTAAATGACAATATTGATCATTCTACCTTTTACAAAAATTAATTTTTTCACAGGCTTGTCTTCTACCCATTTTTGAACGGCTGCATGAGCAAGAACAATTTCGCGCACTTGTTCCTCCGTGGCATCCAATGCAATTGAAATATTTGCCCTTACTTTACCATTAATACTTACAGGATATTCTTTTGCAGTTTCTAGTACATATTGAGGATCAAATACCGGATAGCTCGCATCAACAATTAAACCCTCATTACCCATAGCGCTCCATAATTCTTCGGCAAAATGTGGTGCATATGGTGTAATTAAAATAAGGACTTGTTCTAATATTGCTTTTTTATGACAACCTAGGTCAAACAATTCATTAATACAAATCATAAAGGTACTAATGGCCGTATTAAAGCTATAACGCTCAGTATCCTCTTCGATTTTTTTAATGGTCTTATGTAATATTTTTAACTCCTCGGCAGTGGGTGCTTCGTCCACCCATACCTTACCTTTCATTTCATCAAAACAAAGTCTCCAAAACTTTTTAATAAAACGATGAACCCCTTCAATACCTTTTGTATCCCAAGGCTTACTTTGTTCGACAGGACCTAAAAACATTTCATACATTCTAAAAGTATCGGCACCATATTTTTGTACTAAATCGTCCGGATTAACGGTATTGAATTTAGACTTAGACATTTTCTCCACTTCAACACCACATATATATTTCCCGTCTTCTAAAATAAATTCAGCATTTGCATAATCGGGTTTCCATTTTTTGAACGCTTCCGTATCTAATTCAACTCCATCCACGATATTGACGTCAACATGCAATTGATCTACTTCATGCGATCCAATTAAACCTGCTGAAACAAAAGTATGTGTTCCTCGTTTGCGATATATAAAACGAGAACTTCCTTGAATCATTCCTTGGTTCAATAATTTTTTAAACGGCTCATCAAAACCTATATGGCCTAAATCATATAAAGCTTTAGTCCACATACGGCTGTATAACAAATGCCCAACAGCATGCTCGGTTCCACCAATATATAAATCTACCTGTCCCCAATAATCACTTGCTTTTCTGCTACAAAATTCAGTGGTATTGCTTGGATCCATATAACGTAAAAAATACCAACTACTTCCCGCATAGCCAGGCATCGTATTGGTCTCATAGTTTTCAGCTCTCCAAGATTCAATGTTTGCAAGAGGCCCTTCACCTTCGGGACCAGGGCCGTAATTATCTACATTAGGAAGCAAAAGTGGCAATTCATTTTCAGACAATGGATAAGCAATACCATCAACCCATTTAATCGGAAATGGCTCACCCCAATAACGTTGTCTGCTGAAAGCTGCATCACGCATTCTATAATTTACTTTACGCTTTCCAATACCCATGGCTTCAAGCTTATCATTCACAATTGCTATAGCATCTTTTTGAATGACCCCGTTTAAAAATTCGCTATTCATAAGCTTAGCTTCCTTTGTAGGATTCGCTTCTTGACCATTAAAGGCATCACCAATAATATTGGTAATCGGAATATTAAAATGTTGGGCAAATTTAAAGTCTCGATCATCACCACATGGAACCGCCATAATTGCACCTGTACCATATCCAGCCAATACATATTCAGAAATCCAAATAGGAATTAATTTTTGATTAAATGGATTTACCACATAAGCCCCCGTGAAGCAACCTGTAATTTTCTTCTCTGCTATACGCTCACGTTCACTTCTGCTTTTCACATAAGCAATATATTCCTCCACTGCAGTTTTATGTGTATCGGGTGTGATACTTTCAATTAAGGCATGCTCTGGTGCAACCACCATAAAGTCCACACCAAATACGGTATCAGGACGTGTTGTGTACACCCTTAAATTGGCTTCATGTCCATTTACTTTAAAATCAATTTCAGCACCATAACTTTTCCCAATCCAATTGGATTGCATTTCTTTCATGGCTTCACTAAATTGGATGGTATCCAAACCAGACAATAAACGATCTGCATATTCTGTAATACGCAAATACCATTGTCTTAACTTTTTCTTTTCTACCGGATGTCCTCCTCTTTCACTAAAGCCATTAATTACTTCATCATTTGCAAGCACTGTACCCAAAGCTTCACACCAATTCACTTCTCCATAACCACAAAAAGCCAAGCGATAATGCATTAAAATTGATTGCTGCTCTTTTTCATTATAACTTTTCCAGGCAGTAGCATCAAATTGAATTTTTGCATCACCAGGACACACCTGATTTACGTTTCCTTCTTTTTCAAAAATTGCGACAAGCTCTTTTATGGATCTTGCTTTTTGTCCTACTCTATCATAATAGCTATTGAATAGTTCCAAAAATATCCATTGTGTCCATTTATAATAAGTTGCATCACAGGTTCTGACTTCCCTATCCCAATCGTAACTAAATCCAATATTATCTAATTGCTTTCTAAAATTATCAATATTACCATGCGTGCTTTTTGCAGGATGTACCCCATGTTCAATTGCATATTGTTCGGCAGGTAAACCAAAGGCGTCGTAACCCATTGGATGTAAAACATTAAACCCTTTTAAGCGCTTAAAACGACTATAAATATCTGAGGCAATATAACCTAAAGGATGCCCTACATGCAAACCTGCTCCACTTGGATAAGGGAACATATCTAATACATAACATTTAGGCTTTGAACTATTATTGCTAACCTGATATGCTTTTTTTGTTTTCCAGGCCTCCTGCCACTTTTTTTCGATTGTACTGAATTGATATTCCATCTTGGTTATTGCTTAAAAAACTGAATTTTATTGGTTTTTAAAATTACCTACCCAATTTATCCCATTTTAGGTTAAAATTAGGCATAATTCGACCTATGCAAATGTAAGTCATTAGCGTTCAAAACCGTACATTTGCAAAGTGAACAAATAAAATTTTAATGCTATGGCAGTTAACGGATCAGGGTCACTAAAACGAAGCAAGCCCAATTACATTTATAGTATTGTAGGGGTAGCCATTGTTTTGTTTATTATGGGCATTATGGGCTGGTTATTTTTGAACCTCCATTCCATTGGCGATAATTTTAAGGAAGACATTCGTATTAGTGTTTATTTAAGGACCGCTGACCAAACCAGTATTGCAAGTATTGAGCAATATATTTCAAATCAACCCTATGCTAAAAATGTAGAATACGTAAATAAAGAAAAAGCAAAGGCTATTTGGAATAAAGAAAATAATGAAGATTGGGGCAAAATATTAGAAGTAAATCCATTACCAGAAAGCGTTGATTTTTTTGCCAAAGCTGCCTATGTAAATGTTGACAGCTTAACAGCAATTAGTAAAGCGATTGAAAGTAACTATAAAGCGGAAGTAGCCGATATTTCATACCCGAAAAGTTTGGTTACAAGTTTAAATGAAAGGACTACTAAAATTGGCTTAATATTTTTAGTCATGTCAATTGTACTTTGTATAATTGTTATCATCAGTATTGATACTACCATAAGATTAGCCATGTTTAGTAATCGTTTTTTAATCAAAACCATGCAAATGGTGGGTGCAACCAGAAATTTTATTTCAAAACCACTATTAATCCGCGCACTTATCAATGGCTTAATTAGTGCTGGTATAGCTATATTTTTATTGTTTGGACTCATCGAATGGGCTACTGCTCAATTTCCACAAATAAGAACCTTACAAGGTTTAAGCACTAGCTTAATGCTTTTTGGTGGCCTCATTTTAACAGGCGTTGGTATTTCGGTATTCAGTACCTATCGAAGTGTGTTAAAATATTTAAAAATGAAACTAGACGAACTGTATTAATTATAAATAACACTACATTTAACTTTCAAAATAGAATGATATGAGTCAAATTGAAAACAAGAAATCATTGGCATTTTTCAGTAAAACAAATTATGTGTGGATGCTTGTTGGCGCTGCATTAATTATTATAGGAATGCTTTTAATGTCAGGCGGAAAAAGTGCCGACCCTAACGTTTTTAATCCTAATGAAGTATATAGTTTTAGACGTATCACACTTGCTCCTATTGTGATTATCATTGGTTTTATAGTAGAGGTCTATGCCATATTTAAGAAGCCATAAATTACATTCAACTATTTATAAAAAGCGATGATTTTTTCATCGCTTTTTGTTTAAAATATATTCACCATGAACACCATTCAAGCTATCATAATTGCCATCATTGAAGGAATAACCGAATTTCTACCCATATCTAGTACGGCACACATGAAATTTGCCAACCCCATTTTAGGGATTGAAAAAACACCCTTTGTTGATTTATTTGAGATTGTGATTCAACTAGCTGCAATTGCGTCAGTGGTCGTAGTTTATTATAAAAAGTTTTTTGATTTCAAGCACTTTAGTTTTTATTTGAAATTAATTGTTGCAGTTATTCCTGCACTTTTATTTGGCGCGTTATTGAAAAAACATATCGAATCCGCATTAGGTAATTTATGGGTCATTTCAATGGTCATGGTAGGGGGTGGTATTATTCTTTTATTCATTGATAAATTATTCACTAAGCATGAAACCGACACCACTGAAATAAGTTATAAAAAAGCTGCTGTGGTGGGTTTGTTTCAAGTACTCTCCATTATATTTCCAGGACTAAGCCGCAGTGCCGCCACTATCATTGGAGGTATGAGTCAAAAATTATCCAAAAAAGCGGCAGCTGAATTTTCATTTTTCTTAGCCGTTCCGACCATGCTTGCAGCTTCGGCTAAAAGCACTTTAGATGTTTACCAAGAAAGTCCCGAAGTTTTTTCAAATGACAACTTATTGATATTATTTATGGGAAGTGTAGTGGCCTTTGTGGTAGCCCTGGTGAGTGTGAAATTTTTTATCAATTTCATACAAAAAAGAGGATTTGCATTATTTGGATGGTACCGTATTGGATTAGGTTTAACCATTTTGTGCTTATTGCTTACAAAGGTTATTGTTCCATAATTATTTGACTTCTTCCACATACTATTTATTTGTATATTTATTGACACAAATAAATATACATGCAAACAGCATCCAAGAAAGTTATTAACGGTTGGGCAATGTATGATTGGGCCAACTCAGTTTATAATTTAGTTATCACCTCCACTATATTTCCTGCCTACTATGAAGCAGTTACCGGAGATGGAAATGAAAATACAATTGTAGATCAAATCAAAATAGGAAGTTATTCTTTTTCAAATACTGCCTTATACAATTACGTATTAGCAATAGCATTCGTAATTGTAGCGATTCTTTCCCCTATTCTTTCTTCCATAGCAGATTATAGAGGTAACAAAAAACAATTTTTGAGATTTTTCTGTACCATGGGATCACTTGCTTGCGCATCCTTGTATTTTTTTGATGGAGATCATATTATGGGTGGTTTAATTTCAGTCATCATTGCATGTATTGGTTTTTGGAGTAGTTTGGTATTTTACAACTCCTATTTACCCGAAATTGCTGCACCCGATGATCGTGACCGAGTTAGTGCAAAAGGTTTTATGATGGGTTATATTGGTTCGGTATTATTACAATTAATTTGTTTTGTATTTGTACTAAAGCCTGAATTATTTGGCATCACCGTAGGCAAAGCATCACAAATTTCATTTTTACTAGTCGGTATTTGGTGGATGAGTTTCGGCTATTTTGCGATAGGCAGGTTGCCTAAAGGGACCGGCGTAAGGGGTGCGCATACAAAAAATTTATTTACGCAGGGTTATAAGGAATTGCATAAAGTTTGGATTGCCCTAAAAAACCTGCCAATCTTAAAAAGATTTTTATGGTCATTTTTCTTTTATAATATGGGCGTACAAACTGTAATGTTAGCAGCTACCTTATATGGAAAAAATGAATTAAATATACCTACCACCAATTTAATATTAGCCATTCTCATTATTCAAGTTGTTGCTATTCCCGGCGCCCTTTTAATGGCTAAACTTGCGACCAAATGGGGAAACTTCAATACTTTAATGGTTGCTGTTTTAATTTGGATTGGAGGATGTATTATGGGCTATTATTTACCACGTAATAGTGTTGTTCCATTTTACATGTTAGCAGTTATTGTTGGATTTGTAATGGGTGGCATTCAATCAGTAAGTCGAAGCACTTACTCGAAATTAATGCCTGAAACCCATGATACAACTAGCTTTTTTAGCTTTTATGATGTTACTGAAAAGGTTGCCATTGTAATTGGTATGTTTAGTTTTGGATACATTAATGAATTAACCGGATCACAACGTAACTCAGTACTAGCATTAGGAATATTTTTTGTTATTGGTTTTATCCTATTATATAGAACTTCAAAATTTGCCAAAAATGAAACTGTATAGTATTGAAACAGGGAATTTTAAATTGGACGGAGGTGCTATGTTTGGCGTGGTACCTAAATCAATATGGAATAAATTAAATCCAGCCGACGAAAACAACTTATGTACATGGGCATTAAGATGTTTACTAATTATTGATGGGGATCGACGAATATTAATAGATACAGGAATGGGCAATAAGCAGGATGTAAAATTTTTTAGTCATTATCATCCTACTAACACACAATCACTAAAAGATGCACTTTTAAAAGTAAACTTTTCTTTAGCAGAAATAACCGATGTTTTATTGACGCACTTGCATTTTGATCATGTTGGGGGTGCAGTTGAAAAAATAAATGAACAACTAGTGCCTGTTTTTCCAAATGCAACCTATTGGGTAAGTGAGCCTCAATGGAATTTAGCAATGAACCCCAATAAAAGGGAAAAAGCCTCCTTTTTAAACGAAAATATTGCCCCATTGAAAGCATCAGGTCAATTAAAATTAATCAGTATTCCAACTTATCAAGGAACGCAACAACTACAGGAAATATATTTTAGTGAAAACATTACTTGCTATGTTGTAAATGGACATACACAAGGCATGTTATTGCCGAAAATAAACTTCCATGGAAAAACCATTGTTTATATGGCTGACCTCTTGCCAAGTGTAGGACATATACCTATTCCCTATGTAATGGGTTATGACATGCAACCTCTTATCACCTTAAATGAAAAGGAGCTTTTTTTAAATGATGCCCTATTAAATAATTATACACTTTTTTTTGAGCACGACCCTATCAATGAATGCTGCAGTTTACAACTTACCGAAAAAGGCATAAGGGCTCATGGTATCTATCCATTAGAAAGTATATAAACTTTATTTATTGATCTTCATTCCCTACTAAGGAAATAAGTGAACTTAATGGGTGACGTAAATTTTGATACCCCACCATATCCACTTTAATAGATCCAACAACAATGGGTGTTTCGACTCTTACTGGTATATGATTTTCATCGTCAGTTACCCAAATAAGCATTTTTTCGCCCCCATCAAAAACAGTTCCTTTAACTAATAATGGCGCCAATTTAATGACTTTGAACTTACCATAACGTGTGGTAATTTCATCCCTTCCTAAAAATTTGAAATAGGAAGGATATAGTTCCTTATCTAAGAAAAAGTTTAAATATACTTTTTCATTCATTTTACAATTCGCATAGTTAATATTCCTTGCTGCATAAACAGCGCTAATCACATCATGCGTACAATCTGGTATTTTAAAAGGTTCAGACTTACTCGTATTTACAACGGATTTTTCTTTTTGGTTAAATTGAAGTGTTTCCTTGTAGTGAAATTTTCCTTCGTTGATTTGTCTTGTAAATTGAAGAGGCAAAAGCGTTTTACGATCAACAATACTCTCATATTTGTCACGTACTTTAAAAATCCAGTCGTATTTACTGTTTGATTTTCCATTGGCAGTGAAAGTATATGTATCAATTCCATTGTAAGTGCTGGCCTGGGTAATGAAATTTGCATTACCCGCATTTACATATAATCCAATGACATTATAATAAATATTATAATTTATAACTTCACCGGTATTGTATGCATTATTCACTTGACTACAAAAACTAGTATCCTTGGGTGTAATCAAATTAAGTATTGGAAATAATAAATGTAATATTAACAGATTCATTGTTTCAAATGATTGTATGTAAAATTATCGATTTAAACGATAACCCAACAATAAGAATGATCCTATTACGGCTGGTATTAAAAAATTAACACCCCATATTAAGGAAGATAAAAAAACAATCATATGTTTATCTGCATAAAACGGCGCTAGAATCAAAATTAATAGTTGACCTCTTACCACTAATTCAGTGATATTAATAGTAGGCAAAATACTTAAGCATAAAAATAAAATAGATATTGATACTACTAATAATGCATTATCAATTTGAATTTTTAATAAATATGCAACCCATATATACTGTAATAAAAATATCAAATATCTTAAAAGAGATAGTAATAATAAAGTTGCCTTAACCCTGGTTTTAATTTGGATTACATTTAAGAAACTTAATTTCCCTTTCCATTCTTTTTTGTAAAAGAAAAGAAGCATCAAAATCAAGCCTATAAATGGGCTCCCCATTTTTATTAGGCTTAACCCTACCCCATTAATCCAAGGATATAAGGGCATGTTTATATTAATTGCAATAGTTCCCAATAACAGTGTTATGATTAATTGCGCATAGGATGCCCAAGCTAAATGTGCCATCCCAATTAATTTATGTTCCGTTTTTAAAAAAAGTACACGTCCGGCAAAATCACCGATTCTATTCGGTGTAAAAAAAGCAAAAGCTTGACCCACCATGACACTTTTAACTGCTTTTGTAAAAGAAATAGGATGCATATCGGCAACCACTACTTTCCACTTTATGGATTCGATCAAAAAATTAAAGCCCATTAGCACTAACAGTATAACCCATTGGTAAAATTGGATGGCTAAAAGCTGCGTTTTTAACAGGATACCTAATTGTGTCCAGTTTTCATTTTTTAACACAGTTCGATAAATAGCGTAACTGCAAATGACAAATAGTATAAAACCTACACTCTTTTTCCCAATGGAAATAAACGTATTAAGGTAGTTGTTAAACATATTGTCAAAGTTCGGAATTTGATATGATATATGTAACTTTATTATACATGAATAACCCACCCATTATTTTAGGTATCGATCCAGGAACTACCATTCTAGGTTACGCAATATTAAAAGCAGGCCCTAAGCCTTCTGTTATAGAAATGGATGTATTAAAATTGAATAAGGAAAAAGATATTTACGCAAGACTTCAACTTATTCATGCTAAAATCATTGAACTCATCAAACAACATAAGCCAAGTCATTTTGCGATTGAAGCACCATTTTTTGGAAAAAATGTACAAAGTATGTTAAAGCTTGGAAGGGCGCAAGGTGTTGCCATTGCAGCAGCTATGCACTATCAATTACCTGTAACCGAATATGCTCCTAAAAAAGTGAAACAATCAATTACGGGTAATGGCAATGCCGACAAAGACATGGTATGGAAAATGTTAGAACAAGTTTTATCCATAAAAAAACAACCAAAATACTTTGATGCAACGGATGCATTGGGTGTTGCTTTATGTCATTGGTATCAAATGAGTGGGCCTATTCTACCCACTATTGCTAAAACAGGAAAGGGATCGAAGTTGTCTAAAAAATCAAATGGATGGGAGGCCTTCCTGACCAACAATCCAGGAAGAGTTCGAATTAAATAGATAAAAAATGTGGATTATAATCTTCGCCTCGCCCTGCGCAATGCTCGAAAGCTCGGCTCAATTTACTTCCCATTTTTTATAGTTATATTTTACTTATAATAAGTTGCTGAATTTGTTGGAACTCTTCAGTACTCAATTGAAGTTTGGGATTGGCAAAATTAATATCGTTTGCTTCATTGATTGGTATTAAATGAATATGTGCATGTGGCACTTCTAAACCAACCGTTACCATACTTACTCTATTGCAAGGAAAGCTTTGCTCAATTGCTTTTGCAATAGGCTTTGTAAATTGCATCAAATCATTTAAATAAGCATCAGGTACATCAAAAAATTTATCCACTTCCGTTTTGGGTACAATCAGTGTATGTCCTTTCTGCAAAGGGAAAATATCTAAAAAAGCATAAAACTTATCTGATTCAGTAATTTTATAAGAAGGGATTTCGCCGTTAATGATTTTGGAAAAGATAGTCATATATGTTATTTAAAATTGAAATTAACCAATATACTGCTAACAAAAAAGCCTTCACTTTGTGAGTGAAGGCTTAATTAATTGTGTCAATATAATACCAATTTTCGACCTAGATAGTAATATTGTCAACCTTAAACTTCATGACACCGTTAGGTGTTTGAACTTCGGCAATTTCTCCAATTTTCTTACCAATTAATCCTTTGCCTATGGGCGAGGAAGCAGAAATTTTTCCAGCTTTTAAATCAGCTTCTTTTTCTCCTACCAATTGATAAGTAACGGTTTTTTTAGTTGCCTCATTGGTTATGGTTACCTTCGTCAAAATCGTAACCTTACTAGTGTCAATTGTTTTAGTATCTACAATTTTTGCATTAGAAATGGCTGCCTCCAATTGTTTAATTTTGGACTCCAACATTCCTTGTGCTTCTTTTGCAGCATCATATTCGGCATTTTCTTTCAAGTCACCTTTTTCTCTTGCTTCCGCAATGGCTCTTGAAGCTGCGGGACGATCTACTGATTTTAATTTTTGTAGTTCCTCACGCATTTTATCAAAAGTCTCCTGTGTTACATATACATTTGTTTCACTCATATCCTTCGTTTTATATAAAAAAAATACAACGCCACATAGTTGTAGCGTTGCAGTGTACAAAGTTATTGAATTTAGGTCAAATTTTAAGCAATCAAGGCCCAAAATGGGGCAAATTCGGTCAAATTATGGCTAATTTTTCTAAAATCACCTTTGCCATCTTAAAATATGCTTCCTTACTATAGCCTGCAATATGGGGTGTAATTAAACAATTAGGGAAGGCCAACAATGACTGCAATTGTTGCTTTTCGGCAGGACTATAATTTGCAAGTTGCTCATTTTCCAGTACATCCAAGCCTACCCCGCTAACCAATTGATTTTGAAGTGCTTTTAAGACAGCTGCCGTATCCGACACCTGCCCCCTACAAGTACTTAAAAAGTAAGGTTTATGCTTACATGCTGCAAAAAAAGCATCATTTGCATAATGAAAAGTTAGTTCCGTTAAGGGTAAATGCAAACTTATTACATGCGCCTCCTCTTGTATTTGTTGCAAACTTGCTGCCTTTATATTTTCAGTTTCAAAACCTGTTTTAAAAATATCATGTGCTAAAATTTTCACATCAAACCCTTGTAATACTTTAGCAAATGCAGTTCCTGTATTTCCAAAGCCTATAATACCAATTGTTTTTCCAGATAACTCATCGGCCCTATTGGCATCTCTAATCCATTGTCCATTTTTAATTTCTGCATGACTACTGTGTATCCGATTCATTAAACCCAATAATAACCCAAGTGTATGTTCTCCAACCGTGGTTCGGTTTCCCTCTGGGCTGCTCACACATGTTATACCTTTACTTTCCGCATAATGCACATCAATTAATTCCATTCCACTTCCTAATCGTCCAATCCATTTTAATTGACTTGCTTTATCTAACATCGAAGCATCAATTTTTAATCGGGTCGTTACCATTAACCCTGTTGCCTGTGCAATTATTTCAGCCAATTGATCATAACTAATGGCAGGCTCATAAATAATTTCAAACCCTTTCTCAGTCAAGGTCTCTATTAAATAAGCGTGCACCGGTGCTGTAATAATAACTTTAGCTGCCATTTTATTTTTCGTTATGCATTTTAAAGGTGAGTGCTGCATAATCCTCATAGGTAAGATTTTCGGCACGTTTTGTAAAAATAGAATCTTCCAACTGAGCAGTTGTAAAATAAGGTTTTAAGGGATTACGCAACATTTTACGACGTTGACCAAAAGCCATTTTTACAATATGATAAAAACTTTTCTCGGAGGCCATATCTGGAAACTTATCTTTTCGCTTAAACATAATCACGCCACTATCTACTTTAGGCGGTGGGTTAAATGCACTTGGTGGTACATCAAATAAATAAGTAACGTCATAAAATGCTTGTGCCAAAACACTTAAAATTCCATATGCTTTAGAATGTGGTTTTGCTGCAATACGTTCTGCTACTTCTTTTTGAAACATACCAATCATCAATGGAACATTTTGCTTCCAATCCAATACTTTAAAAACAATTTGAGTTGAAATATTGTAGGGAAAATTACCTACTAATGTAAAATTTTCTTCAAAAGGAATTGCTGTTTTTAAAAAGTCCTCATTAATAAGTTTGCCATTTAATTCAGGGTAAGTGTGCAATAAATAATTCACTTTTTCGGTATCTAACTCAATTGCCTTAAACTCGGCACTAGGTAGTTTATAAATATACTCGGTTAGCGCTCCAGCACCTGGACCCACTTCCACCAGCCTTTCCATTGGGAATTGCTGCAATTGCGCAAGTATCCTTTCGCAAACGGTCTTGTCAGTTAAAAAGTGTTGCCCAAGGGACTTTTTTAGCGTGTATTGCATGTAGCAAAGTTAGGTTTTTGTGCGTACTTTTACATCCTAATAAAATGGATATGAATCAGGAAATCAAAAAACCAATTATCGGCTTTAGTTGCGGGGATTTAAACGGCATTGGCATTGAATTAATCATAAAATCCCTTTCCGACCACCGTTTATTGGACTTTATGGTTCCTGTCATTTTTGCTAACAATAAAAGCATCAGCTTTTATAAAAAATTTAGTCCTGAATTTCCAATCAGCTATTCTTCAATTCCCGATTTATCAAAAATAAATCCAAAACAAGTTAACGTAATAAATTGTTGGGAGGAAGAAGTAAATATAACACCTGGTGAACTTACAGATGATGGCGGGAAATATGCTTTCATATCATTGCAACATGCGGTTGCAGCCTTAAAAGATAAAAAAATTGACGGATTAGTTACGGCTCCTATTCACAAAAAAAATATTCAGTCTCCTGAATTTAATTTTAGTGGACATACGCCCTACTTACAACATGCTTTTGGGAATACAGAAAATTTAATGCTTTTGGTGGCCGATAATTTAAAAATGGCATTGGTCACTGAACATGTTACCATACAGGATATTGCTAAGTATATTACAAAAGATAAAATCAAACAAAAACTTCAGATATTAAACAATAGCCTTCAAAAGGATTTTGGAATTGATAAACCACGCATAGCAGTGCTTGCTTTAAATCCACATGCTGGTGATGAAGGATTAATTGGAAAAGAAGAAATTGAAATTATACGCCCTGCTGTAAAAGAAAGTAAAAATCAAATGCTTGTTTTTGGACCATACTCTGCTGACGCATTCTTTGCAAGAGGTGCTCATGAAAAATTTGATGGTGTATTAGCAATGTATCATGACCAAGGTTTAATACCGTTTAAATCTTTAGCTTTTGGTGAAGGCGTGAATTTCACCGCAGGTTTACCCATTGTAAGAACAAGTCCTGATCATGGAACAGCTTTTGATATTGCTGGAAAAAATAAGGCCGATGCAGCATCATTCACTGCTAGTATTTTTGAATGTGTTCGCATTATACATGCACGCCAGGGATACAGAGATATGCGTTTGAATCCACTAAAGAAAATTAGTGCAAGAATGATTGCTAATGCAGTTGATGAGCGAATTGAAGGAGGTTACTAAATTTTAGCACTGAACAATCATTTACAGTTGACTAGTATTTCATGAATCGAAGTAAAACCCCAACTTGGCAGGTATTTCCTTTTCCCTACTTCTAAGTTTAAAAGTTTTTCCGCCTGTTTTGCAAGGGGTAAGGCTTTATGGCAACCGCCTCCTAATACTTTTGGTAAATTATATTGCAAACTTGCTTCTAAAACATAAATACGCGGATTATTAGGATTTATTTTTTTTGCTTTTTCCAAGCTACCGTAAATTCTATCCTTATAACTAAACCATCTCCATGCTGGATTAACCTGCATTTTGATGGTATAGGCTAAGCTTTCTGCACATAAAATTTCGTCATTAATTTGAAGCTGTTTACATTTATTGATCCAGTCAATGGCAATGTCAGCTTGATCATCCATATCATTCTTGCTTAACAAAGCAATTTTAAATTGAACCAATGCCGCGTAATATTTAGGCAGCCACTCATTGGGATAGGTATTACTGAGTGCTTTAAATTGCTTTAATGCAATTGAGTATTGAGTTTCGTTAGCAATATGATTGAAATAATTTGCCGCATCTGTGATGGATGTTTCAAAATTGGCTGGTTGAGCTTTTGGAGCGATAGCACTTAGTAAACATAAAAATATAATCAATGTACGCATCATTCCTATGTAAAATTATAACTTGAAATTAGAACATTGTATTGGAAACTCCTTTGTTGATGATATAATTTGTGTACTTAATTTCAATTTTGCCTTTTTTATTTTTCAGCGCTTTCTGTTTCGATGTTGGGTCTTCATCCCCAAACTCTAAAGTAATACCATTTGGCAGTTTGTAATCCTTTGTATTAAATGCAAATATTATTTTACTAGGCAAACCTAGATTTGCGTAATTGCCATACTCCATCGTAATCTCATAACTTCCATTTTCCTTAGTGGTGGTAAATGTTTTATACACCAATGCATCAGTTGGATCAATCCATAAAGTGGAAATCACCCAGTCCAATTTTTCATCGGTAGGTACTAATTTTATCACCCTTAAGGTTTTCCCATTATACTCCTGATTTCCAGCAGGTAATGCAATATATTGTTTAGTATTTAACAATGAATTGATAGTTACCGATACACCGCCTTTAGGTAATAAAGATATACCACCCTCTTTTTTTACTTTCAACAAGTTGGGTTTTTTAAAATACACTTTTACCTTACCCAAACTTGCTTTGATAAAGGAGACATCCGTTTTCATAACACCCTCGGCTACATAATCGTTTACCAAGGCTAACTTTTGACTTACACGTTCAATCAATGGATCAACTTGTGCGTGAAGGTTACTATAAAATAAAACCAATATTAAAAAAAAGCCGCATTTAACTATAAGAGACAATGATTTATGCATAAAAATTAACTTAAAATATCTTTTCGCTTAGTAATAATTACCGATGCGGCAACAAATAATATAATATGGAGTGTAAGGACTGTTAGAGATGTTTTTATTTTAGCCATATTTAAAATAGTCCCAAATATTGCTTCATTATTTTCATCTACTTTAATATCAAAAAACTCCTTCCAATTATTCATATGTGTAGTGAATAAATATGGTTTGATAATGGAAAATAAAGGAATATTCAAGGTGCTAAGTATCGTAAAAAAAACAATCGCACTCATGGTACCTACAATGGGGCCAATTGAATTATTGGCAATACTTGACATTAAAAATCCAAGGGAAGTAACTGTTAATAGTGAAAAACTTGCGAATACAAATGCCCCTACATAACGCCACAACACATCTTTTTCTTGAATCAACACTACATAATTGGATTTCATTAAAAACAAATCATCCGTACCAAAAATAAACATGCTCACAAACAAGGCTAGAAAAGCTAGCCATATTAATAAAACAATGGTATAAATACTTGCAGCGATAAACTTGCCAATAACCCATTGTGTTCGACTATATGGAGTCGTAAACAATAATCTTAGGGTTCCTAAATTAGCTTCGCCCGATATCATATCAGCCGCAATTAAAGCAACCAATAAAGGGACATGCACTAACAATAATTGCAATAAAATATAACAAATTAAATATCCATTCAACACATTTCCATCCACGGTCAATGTATCATTAATGTCTTTCATTAAAAATCCAGCATATGATTGACCATCCATTTTTAATCCAAATTGTATCACCATAATCAGTGCTGCTATGGCTCCAAAAGCAATATAAGTCCTAGGTCGTCTAAATACTTTATATAATTCTATCGCAATAATTTGTTTCATTAATTTGAATTTGAAGTAACCTGTAAAAAATAATCTTCTAATGAATTTCTTGTTTCCACACCCACCAATCCTATACCTGCATTCACTAAGGAAGTATTAAATAATGGAATTTCATAATCCGGCATACACAAATGAATACCGTCTGTACGTTGTAACAAATAATTGCTGAAACGACCAGCCAAAATTGATTGTAAAGCTTGGGTATCATTTGTCGTTTTAACATGAACAACCATTTTATTAGGATCTAACAATTTTTGAATAGGTCCTTCAGCTATTTTTTGCCCCCTATGAATAATCATAATTTGAGTAGCCATTTGTTCAATCTCTGAAAGCAAATGCGAGGAAACCAAAACCGTTTTACCCTCTTGTTGCGCTAATTGTTTTATTAAATTTCTAATATCAGATATCCCCTGAGGATCCAATCCATTGGTAGGTTCGTCAAGTATAATTAAAGATGGATTATGCACGAGTGCAATGGCAATACCTAAACGTTGTTTCATGCCTAATGAAAAAGTTTGCACTTTATCATGAGCCCTTTCCAATAGTCCTACTTTAATTAAGGTATCATTGATACTAGAGGTTGTTATTTGCTTACTTCTTAACTTGGCAAATAATTGCAAATGCTCTCTCGCCGTTAAATAAGGGTATAAATCTGGACGTTCAATGATGGCCCCTACTTCTTCCAAAATCTCATTTCGATTAGACTCCATGGACTTCCCAAATAATTCAATGAGGCCACTTGTTGGATGAATGAGTGATAAAAGCATGCGAATAGTAGTACTCTTTCCTGATCCATTTTGACCTAAAAAGCCAAATACTTCTCCTGCATTAACACTAAAGCTTAATTGATTTACCGCTTTGAGGTTGCCGAAATGTTTACTTAAATCATTTACTTGAATAACTGACATATATTAATAACAAAAAACCCCGAACTAAGTTCAGGGTTTTTCAAATATAGATTAGTACTATTTGTATTGAGGAATCAAGCTATTTGCTAACTCAACCATTTGCTTAATACCGTCTTCAGGTAAGTTTCCTTTTTTGAATTCAGCTAAAACAAAAGGTAATTTGTTGGTCATTTCTAATAAGAAATGCTCTTCAAATTGCTTTACTTTATTGACAGCAACTTCCTTTAACAAACCTTGAGTACCTAGGTAGATAATAGCAACTTGCTTTTCAACTGTAAATGGAGTGTATTGTGCTTGTTTTAAAATTTCCACGTTTCTAGCACCCTTGTCAATTACATTTTTTGTAGCTGGATCCAAGTCACCACCAAACTTAGAGAAGGCCTCTAACTCACGGTATAAGGCTTGGTCTAATTTCAAAGTTCCAGATACTTTTTTCATTGATTTGATCTGTGCGTTACCACCCACACGGCTTACTGAGATACCTACGTTAATCGCTGGACGAATACCTGCGTTAAACAAGTTACCTTCTAAGAATATTTGACCGTCAGTAATGGAAATTACGTTTGTTGGAATATAAGCTGATACATCACCTGCTTGTGTTTCAATAATTGGTAATGCTGTTAATGAACCACCACCTTTTACTAAATGCTTAATAGAAGCTGGTAAATCGTTCATGTTTTTAGCGATATCATCGTTTGCAATTACTTTCGCAGCACGCTCTAATAAACGACTATGTAAGTAGAATACATCACCTGGATAAGCCTCACGACCTGGCGGACGACGTAATAACAATGATACTTCACGATAAGCCACCGCTTGTTTTGATAAGTCATCAAATACAATCAATGCTGGTTTACCACAATCACGGAAAAACTCACCAACTGCTGCACCC
>JACCDI011001565.1_pt1 | contig 29992 bp, 29 predicted proteins | sample 7442791 | NCBI WGS metagenome assembly JACCDI01 (sample SAMN15323434, study PRJNA562643) | freshwater metagenome | isolation source: river surface water | place: USA:Blue River Watershed | collected 2017-08-15
CAACACAAAAGGCTCCGGGTGCTGCGACGATGACACCCAATACAAATCTCCGCCAATCGTGTCACGTGGCTCCCACAAACTGGCAAACGACTTGAATCGCCCCTCCAGTCGGATCGGCCGAGGCAACTGCCCTCTTTGCAATCGACTCGCGTAATTGACCGAACTCACCACCAGCTCATGTTTGGCTGATAACTCTTCAGTTCGCTCTTGCACCATGGCCTCAAGTCGGGTGTTTTGCTCCTCGATCAACTCGGTTTGCTTTCTGGCGCTGACTGTCAATTCATTTTGTAACCACCGCGCCCTGCTGACCACCGCCAGTGCCATGATGAGGGCTTCTAGGCAAATGCCAAAAGCCTGGTTGGTCCAAGGATTTTTGAGGAAATAACCGAAGGCTTGATCAGGCAAGTAAGAAAACGGTGATGGCAAGCCAATGACGCCAAACAGGAAACTCAACCTGAATATCAAATAAGGAATCACGGCATAGGTGAAAAAGATCGCGAATCCAAAACCATTTCGATAGCGTAAATAGCTGCATACAAATAAGCACAGCAACATCAACGCCACGCTGATGCTGTAAGTCAACGCAATGGGTGCAGCAGGCAACACCGGGTGCGCATCGTAAAACGCACCCGTCATGGCCAAGAATGCATAAAACATGGCGTAAACAATCCAAAGATTGGACAACACATACACCTTGGGAAAGTGTTTTTTGATCCCCAAATACTGTCTGGCAAACAACACATAGGTGATCGCTTGGGCGAATAAAAAGCCCAGTGAAATGGTGTACCCGTAGCTGTCTGTGTTGAACGCTTGAAGATTTTCGATGTTGAAGAAAAACTCAAACATGCGGTGGCCATCCATCACGCCCACACACGCCACAGACAAAAAGGCCACCAAAATCCAAAGCGCGTAATAGAAGTTTGTTCTGTCTTTGGATTGAACCGCGTTGAACATGGCAAACACGGTCAAGGCCGATAAAACACCTAACAGCAAGCCCTCCATGTACAGACTGAAACGGCGAAATTCAGAAAAAGTCGCTTGGTCGGTGAAATGTATCGAGAAGCTCTTGGCGGGAAACACAGGTTGGAATTGAACCCGGGTCAACAAAGAGACTTCTTCACCGCGCTTCAATGTGAAGATGGGAAATTGCGTCTTGAATTGGTTGATGGGCGTGGCTTGAGGGCTCTGGGTCAAGTAAGGGTTGTGCGGCGGTACAAACCCTGTGGTCGGCAACACTTCAAGCCTCCCTTGGGCATCAATCACATGGGTTTGTAGTTCTTTCCAACCGGTGGCATCCACCCGTATCTCGCGATCAGTGGCCAGTCGACTTTGAATTTTTTGGTAGATCCAATAGGTGACACCCGGTGTGAAGGGACCAAAGTCGCTGGCGGGCTTGAATTGATCGAGTTTGCCCAGCAGTTCTTGCGGCGTCGCTCGGTTGTCTGGGTCTAAGAAAACCAACACACCCTTGTCACTGAACTCAATGGGTGTAGATTCAGTCACCGTGAATGGTGTTTGTGCAAAAGTTTGCAAACACAGGCAACACAAACCAAGCCAAAAAACGAAAAAGTTTTTATAGTTGTTCATGTGCTGCTGAGTTCTTGTAATCTCCGCATGTTGTAGGAGCACTCCTACGTGGCGTCAATTGGTAAATTTGCCCAGGCTCAATAGCTTTCTAAACACTTAACTTCATCATTGAAATTAACATTTAATTGGTATGAAAAACGACTTCCATGCATTACCAATGGTCGTGGGCCGGGCGTTGCAATCAACCGTGTTGATCATGGGTGAACTGGGCTCAATGGGCACCGATGTGCTCAAGGCCCATGAAGTACATGACATCGAGATTGACGCTTGGTACCCCGCCAAACTCCGCCAAGAAATCCATGAGGCTGCTTACAAACGATTTGGGCAAGCGGCATTGTTGAATTTTGGTTTCTCCATGGGAGACCACTATTCACAAGAGCTGGTCACGGCATCATTGGATCGTTATCAGGCATTGATGTCCCATGCCGAAACCCACATGGACGGCATCGATTGGTTTGTCCAAAATTTCTCCCTCGCCTACCATGAAGCCACCAAGGCTTCGCAGAAGTGTGCCGAAGTTAACTATGGGTTTTATTCAAAACGCCTCGATAAGCTGACATACGAGTTCAACGCCGTGTCAACCCTGTTGGCACATCACCAGTCATTCAGCGAAGGGATCCTGCACGGCTACCTGATTCGTTTCATCTCGCACCATTGGGATTTCGATTTGCAATTCCATCCCGATCGGACAGTGAACGATGCCGTTCACAGTTCATTTTTCTGGACCTGCCAGTTCAGACCCAAAGCCCAATTTCTAAGCTCAGCAGAAGAAGGCACGGCCGACTACCGCTTGAAGATCAAGGGCATGTTGTTCAAAAAAGTGCTTGACGAGTCCAATGCCGCATTGGCCACAGTCATGTCATCGGTTCGTTATGCACGCCTGATTCAAGAGGCGCAATTGCCGCACGCGGTCGCGTTGAAAGACACATTAAAAGACTTTGCGGTGGAGTGGCACCCCAGAGACACGATTGGTGGCGACTTTTGGTGGGTTCATCACCATGAACCGAACAACACCCTCGTCATGGCCTTGGTCGATTGTGCAGGTCATGGCGTCCCAGGCGCCATGCTGTCCGTGTTGGTGAACTCCTTGCTGGACAAAATTTTCTCAAGCCAGCCAACCATGGACTTGTCACAAGCACTTCTGCTGTTGGATGAATTGGTACGCAAAGGACTCAGACAGGACATGCCCAACAGTGAAAGCGATGATGGTTGTGATGCGGCCTTGGTTCGCATCCATTTGAAATCGCAAGCCGTCGAATTTGTGGGTGCCAAAATCAATTTGTATGAAATTCAAGCCTCTGGACAGGTTGAACAGCACAAAGGCCAGCGATTGAGCTTGGGTTACCGCGATGTGCCTGTGCAACAAGCTCATCAGCAACAGTGGACGGCTCAACCGGGCAGTCGTTTCGTGTTGGTCACCGATGGCGTCACCGATCAACTCGGCGGCATGAAAACCACACCGGTTGCATTTGGCTATCAACGCTTGATGCATGTCCTGACCAATGCCGCCACCCAAAGTGCAGAACAGATTGCTCAGCAATTGCTACAAGCCACCATCGATTGGCAAGGAACTCATGCCCGGCGTGATGATTTGACGATTCTGGCTTTTGAAATTTAACGCCATCAATAGGCGTATTTCGCCACGGCCGATTCATTCCATTCGATGCCATTGCCGGGTCGATCGGGCACAGTGACATGACCATTGGCCAACTCAAAAGGTTCTGCAATGATGGGATTGCCCCAATCACGGTATTCCAGCCAATCTGCAGATTCACTGGCGCGCAGCAAATGAGCAGAGACTTCTGGGTACAAATGGCTGGACAGTGGATGACCGGCGGCACCCGCGATCGCAGCGGCACGCATCCAACCCGTCACACCCCCAATGCGCATCAGGTCGGGCATGTAGACGTCAGCTGCTTGGGCTTGGATCGCCTCGAAAAATGAACGGGAACCGTAAATGTTTTCGCCAATGGACACGGGTGTTTTGAGTTCACGGGCCAACTGCGCGCTTTGGGCAAAGTTGTCAAACACCACCGGTTCTTCAAACCAATACAGGCCTTGGTCGTCCAAGGCATGCATGCGCAAAATAGCCTCTTGCAAGGTTTGACCTTGGTTGAAATCGCACATGAGTTCAATCTGGTCTCCCACTGCAGCACGCACCAACTCAATCGATTTCAAATCGTCCGCCAAGCGAGGTCGGCCCAAACGGATTTTGATGGCTTTGAATTGGCCCTCAGCCACCAAAGCCTGGGCTTCATCAGCGAGTTTGTCGGTGGGTATCAACCACAATCCATTGGTGTTGTAGGTTTTGATGTTGCCCACACTGCCCCCCAGCATGGCAGCCAGTGGCAAACCTGCGGCTTTGGACAAGGCATCCCATATGGCCATGTCCAGTCCGGCTGCAGCGATCACACTGACCCCTTGCCTTCCCAACAGATGCATGCCTCCGATCACGTCGCGGTACATGTCCAATGGGGCCAGTGTTCGCCCTGTGAACACCTTGGCCATGTCTTCGATGACAGGACCGATGTATCGAATCGCGTTTTTCAAATAAGGCTCTAAATAGCTTCGGCCGATCACGCCTTCTTTGGTTTTGACGTCGATCAGGATGAAAGGCCACTCGGGGTAAGTTCCCACTTTGGCCACGATGGGACGACGCATGGGAATGGACACGGCACGGATCGTGACACTTTCAAAGGTCAGTTTTTCAAAGTGTTTCATGGGAATTCCTTGTTCAAAAGAAGCCGAGCGTGTTGGCGCGGACAGTTCTTCACTGTAGTCAATTGGACGTACTGATTCACCCCGTTCTGTTGCAGGGGTGACAGCCACTCCAGATGGTTGGACCCACAAATAGACACGACCGTCAAGCTTGGCGCAGATGTCATTCAGCGTGGTGTGGAGGTGGCGGGTTAGGTGCTGCTTGGTGCCACTCGCGCTCAATGTGTTTCTCTGTTCATGTCTACACCCCCCTGGTGATCGGGGCTTGCACAGCCATCTGGGACCGCCCGGTAAGGCTGACTTTGACCACTGTGCGCTGCCGCGGTAACGGCTCCAAGCTGACGTCGCCTCTAAAAAATCAATGCCGACGGCTTGCAAATAATGTATCTGCGAGAAGGCAGAATATGTTTTCTTTGTTTCTTGATATACACTTAAATTCAGAAAAATATTCTGTATTTCAATGTTTTCACAAAATGAAACTCGATAAATTCGATATCGCCATCTTGGCTGCCTTGCAGCAAGACGCCCGCTTGAGCCTGAATGATGTGGGAAAAATGGTGGGGCTCACCGCCTCACCCTGCTGGACCCGCGTCAAACGCCTGGAAGACGCCGGCATCATCGAGGGCTACACCATCCAACTCAGCCCGGAAAAACTGGGTCTGCCCGAAACCGTCATCTTGCATGTCACCTTGGACAACCATTCGGATGAGGCCTTGTTTGAATTTGGCAAAAGCCTAGAGGCCATTCCCGAGGTGCTGGAAGCCTATTTGGTGTCGGGTGACTACGATTACCACATCCGAGTCGCTGTGGAGGACACGCGTGGCTATGAGCGTTTCTTGCGTGAAAAGCTGTACAAAATACCTGGCATTCGCCACAGCAAGTCGAGTTTTGTGTTGAGGCGCTTGAAACAAAGTCAATTGCCGGTTCGCCTGCCCACTGTCGCTAAGGTTTAGTCGCTGGCGTCCGAGAGGACACCACAATGCCGCCCACAATCAACGCAAATGCCACCGCATGGTAGGCATGTGGCGCCTCACCCAGCAGCACAGTTGACATGAGTGCCGCAAACAGCGGTGTGAGGTTGGCAAAAAATCCTGCGACTGTGGGTCCAACACGTTGAATCCCCAAACCCCAACTGCGGTAGGCCAACAAGGCCGGGCCCAAAGCCACATACAACAAGGCAGCAGCCAAGGGTGCGCCCCATTCAATGTGTGGATTGGCCATGAATTGCCATTCCAATGCGGTGCTGAGCCCGCACCACACCAAGCCAAACACCATTTGCGCCATCAAAAAATAAGCCCAGTTGCTGCGAATTTCTGGTGGATCCTTGGGCAATGACAGCAACCAACTGTAGAGCGCCCAGCAGAGCACCGCCATCAGGATGTAGACGTCGCCGATCACCAATTCCACGCGCATCAAGGTGGGCCAGTCCCCACGACCGAGAACACACAGCACACCGGCGATCGAGAGTGCGGCCCCCATCAATTGCCGGCCTGTGATGCGCTGCTTGAACCACACGGCACCCATGGCCAACATGAACACGGGCACGCTCGAACCGACCAAGGTGACATTGATCGGCGTGGAGGTGTGCAATGCCAAATACTGGAAGCTGTTGTAGCAGCCCACACCCAACAAACTCAAGACCGCATAGCGCCGCCAGTATGACCACAAAGCACTGCGGGGCAAGAGCACGCGCCAAGCCCAGGGCATGAGCAGCACGGTCGCCAACAACCAACGGAAAAAATTGAGGGTGATGGGAGGCACCATGTCAGCCACGACATGACCCAAAACGGAGTTACCCGCCCAGACCAAGGGTGGTAACAACAACATGCCCATGGTGGCAGGTGTCAACAGCGTGGACTTGGCAGAGGAATCAGGCATGGGTGGGGACTCTACCCCATCACCCTTTGACGCGCGATGCTGGCAACCCCTTGCTTGTCCAGCATCCACTGAACAGGCTCAGCCACGCATTGCAAGGCCAAGCGGGTGGTGTGCTGCTGCAGCACACAGGCCGGTTCTCGCCCCATGACAGACAAAGCCCATGGGGGAATGATGTCCATGGCTGACTGCAACACCAGCGTCATGAAGGGTTTATCGAACCAGTCCGTGGGATAGGACTCAATGACATCCAGAATGTCTCGTGCTCTGTCGTCAAACACCAAAGCACCTTGGTAGGTCTGCAACTGTGCATGCAACATGGACCGGGTCTCTGGCAATTCATGTGCCCCCAGCAAATGCCCCACCCGGCTCATTTCTGCCACATATTGATCGCATTGCTCGGCAGTCAATGGGGCTTTGGACAAATGTTGGTAGGCTGACAAGAATGAGTCCACCTCCACCAGATGAACCCACTTGATCAGATCCGGTTCATTGGCCACATAAGGCTGGCCTTGCAAGTCCACACCCGTCACACGTGCATGGATGGCATTGACCTTGTGGATGCATCCCATGGCCAATGACTGGCTGCCGTAGGTGGTGGCTGCCACGAAGTAAGCAGTTCGCCCCAAACGCGCTTTGAGTTGATGGCGAAAGTTGGAATGGTCCCAAACCGCCGCCAAAGCCCTGGAATGCAGGGATTGCACAATCAGCGACGACAAGCCGCCCACCATCATGGCCGTGAAATGGGCGTGAACACGCCAAGTCATGGACTGCGGGCCAAACAAACCCGGATCCCCCTGCGGCACAGCAAAGTCTGCCGGGGAGGAGGTCGAACCCGTCATGGCGCGCACTCTTTCGCCAATCAAATGAATGGCCAAGGATTGCAAAGGTTCTGGCAGGTGCATGGCAGCTCCATGAAAAAAGCGACCCGCAGGTCGCTTTGAATACTAACGCTCAGAATCAATTGCTCATGGACACACCGTTCATGGCCACGCGTTTTTCGCAGGTGTTGTTGGTGATGTTTTTGTCGTGTTCGATCATGGGCTTGTAGAAAGACAACTCTTGAAATGTGGGCTCAGATCCACGCACGGGCAAGCTACCTTTGGCGGTCAAGACAGCGAAACCAGCCAATGCCAGTGTTTGATCGGCACAGTTGACAACATAGTCAATTTGCTGAATGCCACTGGCACCCATGTCGTGGAATTCACGGACCTTGGTCAAACCCTTGCTGTTGTTGGTGGCCACAACAGACCATGTGGTTTTGTTGGAAGCGATCATCACAGCGTTTTCCTTGTCGGAAATCACTGCACTGTTGTTTTGCTCGGCGGCAAATGCCAAATTAGACAGAACCAAACCGGCGATCAATGCGATGTTGCGAATCATGATGAAGCTCCTAAATGTTGTTGAACAGGTGCTGTTTGCTGAACAGATAAGGGAATGTACCAGGTTTTCATGTTTTGTCCACTATTTATTTGAACAAATCCTGTTGATAATTCTGAAAATATCCGTAATTTTGCATTTATCCTATTCAAAACCTATTCAAAACAAGGTTTCAATGACAAATGGCTGTATTTCCGGGGATGGGTACCGCTTGACCGAACACAAAGTCGTCTTTGAGGATGTTGAAAACAGCGCAGGACTTGGGACCGCTGGGGGTGGAGAAGACCATGTTGCACTGCGGGCCGCCGCCGGGACCCCGCCCCCACTCGGCTTTGACGAAATTCACCTTTGAGGCGGGGACTTTGTAGGCTTGCGCCACCCCTTGCAAATCATGCTTGCTGTAACCCTTGATCAATTTGCAGTTATCAGGGGTGACAAACAGCATTTGGGTTTTGGCTGGGCTGGGCAGCGCCCAACTCAAGCAGATGCAGATCACACTGCACTGAAAGAAATGCGTGCTCATGTGCTTGATCAGGCCCACGGCACGGCGTCCCAGTTGGTGGTGTAGTTGGGTGATTTTCTTTCTTGTCGCATCTGCCAGCCTGGCAGCGCCCCTTGGGACGACACCTTCACGGTGCCGCGTCCGTAGCGCTGGTTGAGTTTGTCCAAGGTGTTCATCAAGCGGGTGTCGGTCGCCTGGGCGGGTTCCAGCCAGTCTATTTGGTAACGTCCCACCGGGGCAATGTCTCCCAGCATCACACCGGCCTTTTTATAAGCGTAGCCTGGCTTGAACATGCGTCCCACCAAATAATCTGCCCATCGGTTGATGACCAAGCTGTCATTGGTGGGTTGCGGCAACGGCACGGTGATGCAAGGGTTGTACTGCGGTAGGTCTTTTCTGAAGCGGTTGGTGTGTAAAAAAACTTGCAAGAGTGCTGCATGAGAACCTTGTGCGCGCAACTTGACACAAGCATTGGCTACGAAGGTGCTCATGGCGTCTTTCAAAACAGCCACATCCTCCACCGTTTGACCGAACGAGCGACTGCTGATGATTTGCTTTTTGTCGGCCGCCGCTTCTTGCAAGTCCACGCAGGCAACACCTTGCAGCTCACGCTGTGTTTTCTCAACCACCACACCAAACTCGGCCCGCAACGTGGGTGTGTGGGCCATGCGCAAGTCTTCGACAGTGTGAATGCCGTGCTCGGCCAGTCGAGCTGCGATGCGCCGCCCCACCCCCCAGACCTCCCCCACCTCGATTTGGCTCAGCAAGCGCACTTGCTGCGGCACCGTCAGGTCGTTGAAATTGAACACGCCTTTGGATCGGGGGTGTTTTTTGGCAACGTGGTTGGCCAACTTGGCCAGTGTCTTGGTCGGTCCTATGCCCACACACACGGGAATGCCGGTCCATTGCATGACCCGTTCGCGCATTTGATAGCTCACATCCCTGAGCTTGGGAATACCAGTCAGGTCGACGAAACACTCGTCAATCGAATACACCTCGTGTCGGGGTGCGTAAGCGCTCAAAATGGACATGACCCGGTTGGACATGTCAGCATACAAAGCGTAGTTGGAGCTCAAGGCCACGATCCCATGGGTTTCAGCCAACGCTTTGCACTCAAACCACGCTTGTCCCATGCGAACACCCAAAGCCTTGGCTTCGTTAGACCTGGAGACAGCGCACCCGTCGTTGTTGGACAACACCACCACAGGCACGTTTTTCAAGTCTGGGCGAAAGACGCGCTCGCAACTGACATAAAAATTGTTGCAGTCCACCAAGGCCAATTGCGTCTTCATGGAATCACAGCTTCGAGCCGAACTGTCTGGCGCATGATGGGTTTGACCAAAATTTTGTAGCTGTCCAAATCAAAATCATGTGGCTTGAATTCGGCGGTGTGATGCATCACGCCTGCTTTGGAACACCATGTGCCCAGATAACACCAGTTGTTCACCCGGTGCCGCTGCACCCAACCGCCGGTTTCTTCAACCAAGTCCACCGGACCATGAAACGGCCAGACCTCCACCTGCGAGTCGACCAAGGCTGACAACAATCGCTGGTCATGCACATGCCGATCTTCCAACCCGACGCAGCTCCCTGAACATGCTTTGATTTGCAAGCCGAAGCACCCACGACTTGACGCCTTTTCCAAGCCCAGTGCGGCCAAACACAGGCGGTGCTGCTGGGCCAAGGCTTTGAGTTTCTCCACTGCTGCACGGCGAGATGAAAACAAGCCATACAAGCCTGGCGCCGCCCCCAAATGAACAGAGCGGCCATCCACGATGGTGGGCACCTGGCCTTGCGCAGTGGCTTTGAGTTGGATGGCGCAAAGACTGCGAATACGCCGCAGTCTTTGGTTGAACAACGGACTCTCGGTTTTGATCAGGCGGGACTCCAACAACAAAGCACCAATCTCACCAGCGGTCTCAATCACATCGACCTGCTTGGTTTGCGCCATCATGCTGGCCTCATCGGGCGCGCGTGCATGGCTCATGACACGAGCCCGAATATCCACGCTCTTGCCGATGTACAAAGGCAAGCGGCCCTCGCCACGGAAGATGTAAACGCCTGCATTGCGCGGCAACTCGGCCCAGCAGCCGGCGTCAATGCTCAAACTGACCGCCATACCTGTCATGGATCAACAAAGCTTGTGAATGTTGTTGGTGACCACGCCCCAGACCATGAAATCGTCTTCTTCCTTGATAAGTCGTGCTGGGTAAAGTGGGTTTTCAGCCACCAACTTGACCATCCCACCGCGGCGGTACAAGCGTTTGACCGTGAATTCGTTGTTCAACTGGGCGATGATGATGCTGTTGTGCTTGGGATCGATGCTGCGATCCACCAGCAACGCATCCCCTTCGTAAATGCCAATGCCGATCATGGAGTCCCCCTTGACGCGAAAAATATAGGTGGCGTCTTTGTTGCGAATCAATTGCTGGTTGAGGTCGATCCGCTCTTGGGTGTGGTCGGCCGCCGGCGAAGGGAAACCAGCAGGCACGGTACTGCTGCACACATGCAACCAAAGCGGGTGGCACACGATGGGGACAGGTTGATCGGTCGTGACAGACTGGGTAGGCATGAATCAATAATACTGTATAAATCAACAGTATTGGTAGTCAGGGTCTGCCTGACCCCACCATGAACACACCAGTTAGCAATCTTGTGCTTGTTCAGGGGGCCACAACTCAAGGAGGAGGCCACCACGCTCAGCGCCGGGTTGGATCGTGCTGGTCTTCACCGGCACATCAAGCGCTTTGTAATTCTTTGACGGCAGCAGGCACAGGTGTGCGGATCAAATAATCAAACGCACTGAGAGCGGCCTTGGACCCTTCACCAGCCGCAATCACGATTTGCTTGTACGGCACGGTGGTGACATCACCGGCAGCGAACACACCGGGTAAGTTGGTGTGGCATTTGTCATCAATCACAATTTCGCCAAATCTGCTCAATTCCAGCGTGCCTTTGAGGAACTCGGTGTTGGGCACCAAGCCAATTTGCACAAACACGCCTTCCAGCGCCACCGTGTGCTCGACTTGCGTGGCGCGGTCTTTGTAGGTCAAGCCGTTGACTTTCTGCCCGTCACCCGTGATTTGGGTGGTTTGCGCATTCACCTGGATGCTGACATTGGCCAGGCTTTTGAGTTTGCTCACCAACACCGCGTCGGCTTTCAAAGCGTCTGCAAATTCAATCAAGGTGACATGCTCCACCACGCCGGCCAAATCGATGGCGGCTTCGACGCCCGAATTGCCACCACCAATCACCGCAACGCGCTTGCCTTTGAACAAAGGGCCGTCACAGTGAGGGCAGTAAGCCACGCCTTTGTTTTTGTATTCTTGTTCGCCAGGTACGTTGACATTGCGCCAGCGTGCACCCGTCGAGAGAATCACGCTGCGTGAACTCAAAACACCGCCATTGGCCATGTGCACCTGCACCAAACCGCCGGGCTCAGAGGCCGGCACAATTTTGTCGGCGCGTTGCAAATTCATGATGTCCACCTCGTAGTGGCGCACCTGGGCTTCCAGGGCCGCTGCGAACTTGGGACCATCGGTTTCCAACACAGAGATGTAGTTTTCAATCGCCATGGTGTCATTGGTTTGCCCACCGAAACGCTCGGCGGCCACGCCCACGCGAATCCCTTTGCGAGCGGCATACACCGCAGCGGCAGCACCTGCTGGGCCACCACCCACGATCAGCACATCGAAGGGGTCTTTCTCATTGAGCTTTTGGGCGTCACGCTCGGCCGATTGGGTGTCGAGTTTGCCCACGATTTCTTCCAAGCTCATGCGACCAGAACCAAACACCTGGTCGTTCAGGTAGACCATGGGGACCGCCATCACTTGGCGCTCCTCCACTTCCGCTTGGTTCAAACCGCCGTCGATGATGGTGGTTTGAATGCGGGGGTTGTAGATGGCCATGAGTGTGGCGGCTTGCACCACATCCGGGCAGTTGTGGCATGACAAGGACATGTAAACCTCGAATTTCATGTCCTTGTCCAGCGCCTTGATGTGATCGAGGACCTCTGCTTCGACCTTGGGCGGATGACCACCGGTCCACAGCAAAGCCAACACCAATGAGGTGAACTCGTGACCCAGGGGGATGGCCGCAAAACGAACGCCTGTGGTTTCGCCTTCCTTGGCGACCACAAACGAGGGCTTGCGGGCATCTGTACCTGACTCATCCAAGCTCACTTTGTCAGACAGTTCTGCAATCTCTTGCAGCAACTCGCGCAACTCAGCACTTTTCTCGCTGGCGTCAAGCGTGGCGATCAAGCGGATGGGGCTGCGCAAGTTTTGCAAATAAGCTTGCAACTGGCTTTTCATGGCGGTGTCGAGCATGGTGCGTCCTCAGTTCTTCAATCAAATTAGATTTTGCCGACCAGGTCCAAAGAAGGTGTCAGGGTCTTGGCGCCTTCTTTCCATTTGGCGGGGCACACTTGGCCGGGGTTGGCAGCGGTGTACTGGGCAGCGGTCAGCTTGCGCAGGGTTTCAGACACGTCACGTGCGATTTCGTTGGAATGCACTTCGGCTGTTTTGATGTGGCCTTCGGGGTTGATGATGAAATTGCCGCGCAGTGCCAGGCCTTCTTCTTCAATGTGCACGCCAAAAGCACGTGTCAATTGGTGTGTGGGGTCGCCAACCAAGGGGAACTTGGCTTTGCCGACAGCGGGTGAGGTCTCGTGCCACACTTTGTGTGAGAAATGGGTGTCGGTGGTGATGATGTACACCTCGGCACCTGCTTTTTGGAAGGCAGCATAGTTGTCAGCCGCGTCTTCGATTTCTGTGGGGCAGTTGAAGGTGAAAGCTGCGGGCATGAAGATGAACACGTTCCACTTGCCTTTCAGGCTGGCTTCGGACACTTCGATGAACTTGCCGTTGTGAAAAGCTTGCGTTTTGAAAGGCTGAACTTGCGTGTTGATCAAAGACATGGTGTTTCCTTTGTGATGGTTGATAAAAGCTATCGAATGAGAAAAACTCATTGAAGCGAATCATAGTCAAAAACAATGCTTTGGTTCATTGTTTGTCTCAATGACCGTCATTGGAAACGTCTAAGTCAAAGCTTGTCGCGGTGGGCCAGGTCTGGGAACAGCTTGAACCAGGCCAGCGCCACCATGATGGTGCCCACACCGCCAGCCACCACCGACGCCACAGGCCCCCACAGCGCAGCCGTGACGCCCGATTCAAACTCGCCCAGCTCGTTGGACGCGCCGATGAACACACCATTGACTGCGGCCACCCGCCCCCGCATGTCGTCCGGGGTTTCGAGTTGCATCAAGGTCAACCGGGTCACCACGCTGATGTTGTCGGCGGCACCACAGACCGCCAGGGCCACCAGCGACAGCACAAAATGCTCTGACAAACCGAACACCACAGACGCCACGCCGAACACCGCCACAGCAGCCAACAACTTGTAGCCGACATGCCGCTTGATGGGCCAACGGGTCATGACCACCGACATGCACAACGCCCCTGCAGCCGGAGCCGATCGCAAAAGACCCAGTCCATCCGGTCCGACGTGCAAGATGTCACGCGCAAAAATGGGCAACAGTGCCGTGGCACCCCCCAACAACACCGCGAACAAGTCGAGTGAGATGGCACCCAGCAACAGCTTGCGCTCCCACACGAAAGCCACCCCAGCAAACAATGACTGCCAACCGATGCTTTGCGGCCGAACCACGTGGTCATAGCGCACCCACAGGGTCAGCCATGTGGAGCACGCGAACAAGACGGCACAGACCGTGTAGACAGTCAATGGACCCGACAAATACAAAAAGCCCCCCAAGGCAGGACCGCCAATCACCGACACCTCGACACCTGTGGAGCTCATGGCGATGGCGCGCTGGAACAAGGCCTTGGGGACCAACAAGGGTGTGATGGCTTGCTGAGCAGGCATTTGAAAGGCTCGGGTCAAGCCCATCACAAACGCCATGGTGAAGATGAGTTCCCTGGTCACTTGGCCATTGGAGGTGTTCACCCCCAATACGATGGCGACCGTGGCCAGCACCAACATGCAAGTAGCAAAAATGCGGCCACGGTGCAAGCGGTCCACCACCTGCCCCGCAGGCAAGGCCATGATCAAGGCCGGCACAAATTGAATCAATCCCACCAATCCCAGGTCCCAGGCGCTGCCGGTCAATTCATACAACTGCCAACTGATGGCCAGCATCAGCATTTGGTGCCCGGACACGCCAAAGATGCGGGCCAACCAAAACCGCATGAACTGCCGCTGGGCGAGCAGCTCAGAGAAAGTAGCGGTCATGCCTGGGTTTCAAGAGAACACCACGGTCTTGTGACCGTTGAGCAAAATTCGGTGTTCGATAAACCATTTCACCGCCCGTGCCAGCACCACACATTCCACATCACGGCCAATGGCTGTCAGGGTTTCAGGCCCCATGGCGTGGTCCACCCGCTCCACACCTTGTTCGATGATCGGACCTTCGTCCAAGTCACCCGTCACAAAGTGGGCTGTGGCACCAATCAACTTCACGCCGCGCTCGTGCGCCTGGTAGTAAGGCTTGGCACCTTTGAAGCTGGGCAAGAAGGAATGATGGATGTTGATGGCTTTGCCGCGCAAGGCCTCGCACATCTGGCTGGACAAAATTTGCATGTATCGCGCCAGCACCACCAGGTCGACCTGGTGGGTTTTCACCAAATCCAAGACCTTGTGTTCTTGGGCTTGTTTGGCCTCAGCCGAGGCGCCCGCAGCCAAAGGCAAATGATGGAAAGGGATGTTGTAGCTGGCGGCGAGTTGGTAGAAGTCGGTGTGGTTGGACACGATGCCCACAATGTCCACAGGCAACAACCCGCTGCGGTAGCGAAACAGCAGATCGTTAAGACAGTGGCCAATTTTGGACACCATGATGAGCACGCGGGGTTTGACAGCCGCGTCGTGGATGTTCCAGGTCATCTGCATGCTGTCAGCCAATGGGCCAAAGGCACTGCGCATGTCCTCCACACCGAACTTGCTGTCTTCGTGTACAAAATGCACCCGCATGAAAAACAACTTGGACTGGGTGTCGCCAAACTGGGCAGAGTCCAGGATGTTGCAGCCGTGGTCGGCCAAAAAGCCCGAGACGCGCTGGACGATGCCACGTTGATCTTGGCAAGACAAGGTGAGGATGGAAGTGGCTGAAGTCATGGAGATGGCGGCCTAGGAAGAGAAAGTCGTTTGCTTTATTATCAGTGCGTGCAGCGATGCACACCTTTCAAACACCACCAAGGACCTACCCATGCGCGTCGATTCATCGAATGCACGAGCCCAGGTGCAAGCCGCCAAGCCTCCCAAACCTCAACGCAAACCCCAGGTTGAGCAGGCGGACCGACCAGAACCCGCCAAACCAGCGCCTCAAGCGGCCAAACACAACCGGGTTGACCTGCGCGCTTGAACTGGATTGTTCGCCTTTTGTTCTTGTTGATCGCAGGCTCGGTCCTGCTGCTGGTCTTGCTGGTCTCGCTGGTGGGACTGGCCTTCAGCCTGTTGCGCTGGTTGTTCACCGGGCAAAAGCCGCAGATTGCAGTGGTTTTTGAGACCTATCGGCAGTGGCAGCGACGTGCCGCCCAACAAATTTATCCCCGCCCTTCAGAAGACGTGATCGAGACGGAGGTGCGGGAAGTGCGACCCGAAAACCCCAAGCCCCCTCAAATAGACGACAAGCGGTGATCTTTGTAAATCTCCCGCAGCTTGGTTTTCAAGATCTTGCCTGTCGCGGTGTGCGGCAATTCATCGACAAACACAATATCGTCTGGTAACCACCATTTGGCGATGCGGGACGCCAAATGCGCCATGAGTTCATCCACCGTGACGGACACACCGGCCCGGCGCACGACCAGCATCAAAGGCCGCTCTTGCCACTTGGGATGTGACACGCCGATGACCGCCGCCTCGGCCACGCCCGGATGCGAATTGGCGCAAAGTTCCACATCAATAGAAGAAATCCACTCCCCGCCCGACTTGATCACGTCCTTGGCACGGTCGACCAATTGGACAAAACCATCGGGGTCGATGGTGGCGACGTCGCCGGTGGGAAAGTAGCCCTGGGCATCGAGCACCTGACCGCCTTCGCTCTTGAAGTAACCACTGGTCACCCAAGGGCCCCGCACATGCAAATGGCCAAAGGCCACACCGTCCCAGGGCAAGGACTCGCCGTTTTCTCCGACGATTTTCAAATCCACCCCCCAAACGCCTCGACCCTGCTTGAGTTTGACCTTGACCAGGTCTTCATCCGGTATGTGGGCGTGTTTGGGCAAGAGTTTGCTGATGACGCCAATCGGGCTGGTTTCGGTCATGCCCCAGCCCTGCACCACTTCTGCACCAAATTGCTGCTCGAAACGGTCCAACATGGCACGTGAGACCGCCGCGCCACCAATGCCCACGCGCTTGACACCCAATGTTTTGGGATCGAGTTCGGGGTGGGCATCCAAATACTGGAACAGCATCAGCCAGACCGTGGGCACGCCTTGTGAAAAAGTGACGCGTTCTTGTTGCATCAGTTTGAAAATGCTTTCGCCGTCCAAGTGCGGTCCGGGCAACACCAACTTAGCACCCACCATGGCCGCGGCATAAGGCGCGCCCCAGGCGTTGGCGTGGAACATCGGCACGATCAGCAGCAAGGTTTCTGCCGAGCTGATGCCAAAGGTGTCAGGTGCCAGTTCCATCAGGGTGTGCAACAAGGTGGAACGGTGCGAATACAGCACGCCCTTGGGGTTGCCCGTGGTGCCCGAGGTGTAGCACAGCGACGAGGCGCTGCGCTCGTCAAACTCCGGCCAGGTGTAACTGGTGCTTTGCGTGGCCATGAGCTCGTCAAAGCAATGCAAGTTGGGCAAAGCGATATCAGGCATGTGGGCGCGGTCGGTCATGACCACGAAATGCTTCACCGATTTCAACAAAGGCGCGAGTTGCACCACCAGCGCAGCAAACGTGACATCGAAAAACAGCACCTGGTCTTCTGCATGGTTGATGATGTAGTCGATTTGTTCGGGGAACAACCGCGGGTTGACCGTGTGCAACACCGCCCCACTGCCCGACACGCCGAAATACAGCGCCAAGTGCCTGAAAGAATTCCAGGCCAAGGTACCGACTCGGTCGCCTGGCTTCACCCCCAGCACCTGCATGGCCTGCGCCACTTGGCGAGACAGCAAGCACAGCTCGCCCCAGTTGGTGCGGTGCTCATGGCCCTCGGGCAGCCGTGAGACGATCTCGGTTGTCGGGTGGAAAGTGGCCGCGTGCTCCACCAAGGAAGAGATGAGCAGTGGGCGGTCTTGCATCAATCCATGCAGCATGACATCTCCTTGGGTGGGCTGCGCTTCAGGGGTTCACAGGCGCTCGATGATGGTCACGTTGGCCATGCCGCCACCTTCGCACATGGTTTGCAAGCCATAGCGCTTGCCGCGTTGACCCAGGGCGTTGATGAGCGTGGTCATGAGCTTGGTGCCCGATGCGCCCAGCGGATGGCCCAAAGCAATCGCGCCGCCATTCACATTCAGGAGTGTGGGGTCTGCGCCCAAGGCTTTCAGCCAAGCCAAGGGCACAGATGCGAAAGCCTCGTTGACCTCGAACAAATCGATGTCGTCAATCGTCATGCCGGCTTTTTTCAAGGCCAGCTCGGTGGCAGGAATTGGGGCCTCGAGCATGATGACCGGGTCGTGGCCGATCATGGTCATGTGGTGGATGCGCGCCAAGGGTTTCACGCCCAACGCCTTCAAGCCGCGCTCGCTCACCACCATCACGCCAGTCGCGCCATCACAAATTTGACTGGCGTTGGCGGCGGTCACCACGCCGCCCTCTTGCAACAACTTGACGCTTTGAATGCCGGCCAAGGTGGCGTCGGCACGAATGCCCTCGTCCGCCGTGTGCATCTGACCGCTGGGCTGGCCCTCGGTGTTGAGCACCGCCACGGGCAAGATTTCGTTGTTGAAAGCGCCTGCTTGGGTGGCCGCTGCTGCGCGTTGGTGGCTGAGCAAGGCGTACTGGTCGAGCTCGTCTTTGCTGAGGCCGTATTTTTGGGCCATCATTTCAGCGCCCACAAACTGGCTGAACAACTGGTCGTTGTAGCGTTTGTTGATGTTGGGGCTTTGGTAAAAGCCCATGTTCGCTTTTTGCGCCAACACCGTGGTGCTGAACATGGGCACGCGTGTCATGGACTCGACGCCCGCAGCGATCACCACGTCCATGCTGCCGGACATGACAGCTTGCGCTGCGAAATGAATGGCCTGCTGAGACGAGCCGCACTGGCGGTCAATGGACGTGCCGGGCACCGATTCGGGCAATTTGGAGGCCAACACCGCATTGCGCGCCACGTTGGTCGACTGCTCGCCAATTTGGCTCACGCAGCCCATGAACACGTCTTCCACCAACGCGGGGTCTGCACCGGTGCGGTCGATCAAATCGTTCAAGACTTGGGCGGCCAAGTCCACGGGGTGCCAACCAGATAAACGACCGCCTCTTTTGCCACCGGCGGTGCGGGTTGCGGCCACGATGTATGCGTCTGACATGTTGGTCTCCTGTTTTTTTCAAAGTGTATAGCTGTGGGATGGCTTCGCTTTGCTCGCCATGACTTGGTTGGCATGGCACCCTCGTCATTGCGAGGGGCACAGCCCCGAAGCAATCTGGCGTCAGCGCGGTGCCATCCGAATGGCACCATCGATGCGGATGCACTCGCCATTCATGTACTGGTTGGTCAGCAGCATCTCGGCCAAATGCGCGTATTCATCGGGCTGGCCCAGGCGCTTGGGAAATGGCACCGACGCCGCCAAGGCCTCTTTCACGTTGTCAGGCGCAGCTTGCAACAAGGGGGTGTTGAAAATGCCGGGCAGGATGGTGTTGACCCGGATGCCCTCGCCCATCAGGTCGCGGGCGATCGGCAGCGTCATGCCCACGATGGCCGCCTTGCTGGCCGAGTAACTGGCCTGCCCGATTTGCCCGTCTTCTGCCGCCACCGAGGCGGTGTTGACGATGGCCCCCCGTTCACCGTCCAACAGGTCCAAGCTCATCATGCCAGCCGCCGATTTGGCGATGCAACGGAAGGTGCCAACCAGGTTGATTTGGATGATGCGGTCGAAATTGGCGGTGGGGAAAGAGCGAATCTCGCCCGTGGTTTTGTCGCGACTGGCGGTTTTGATGGCGTTACCGGTGCCCGCGCAATTGACCAAAATGCGTTCTTGGCCGTGGGCAGCGCGGGCTTTGGCGAAGGCCGCGTCGACTTGCTCTTCAGCGGTGACATCCACCTGGCAAAACACGCCGCCTATCTCGGCCGCCAAAGCCTCGCCCAGCGCTGCATTCAGATCGAACAGGGCCACCTTGACGCCATGGCTGGCCAAGCGGCGCGCCGTGGCAGCCCCCAGACCGGAAGCGCCCCCAGTGACGATGGCGGCTGTGTGTGCATTGAGTTTCATGGCTGGTCTCCTTCTTGTTTGGTTTTGTGGCCCGACACAGCAAGCTTAAGGGATGAGGCATCTGCTAACCTCTGACGACCATTCAAACCGTCATTGGAGAAAACCATGGGCTTGTTCCCCCCCACCTTGGGCCGCCGCGCCTGTTTGAGCGCCCTCACCAGCGCTGTGTTGTTGGCAGGTTCAGCCGCATGGGCCGCCGATATTCCGACCGCGTCACCCGCCTCCAAGGGCTTGTCTGCCGAGCGTTTGGCACGCATCCGTCCGGTCATCCAAGCTGAAATCGATGCCCAAAAAATGCCCGGCGCGGTGGTGGTCGTGGCGCGCAAAGGCGCGGTGGTTTATTCGGACGCCATCGGGGTGAAACAAGACGCCATCTTCCGTGCCTATTCCATGACCAAACCCATGACCTCGGTTCTGGCCATGATGATGGTGGAAGAAGGCCAGCTGCAATTGGCCGACCCCGTGTCCAAGTTCTTGCCTGAACTGGCGCAAATGCAGGTCTTGAGCAACCCCGCCGACCCGGCCAGCGCCACCGTGCCAGCAGCCCGTCAGATTCTGGTGCACGACCTGTTGCGCCACACATCGGGCCTGACCTATGGCGAGTTCACCCGCTCAACCGCCATGCGCAATGCTTATATCCAAGCCGGTTTGTTCTCCAACGAGGTGCCCTCGGCTTGGATCACCTTGACCCCTGAACAGCAAGTGACTGCCTTTGCCAAAGCGCCTTTGCAGTGGCAGCCCGGCAGCACCTGGGAATACAGCTTGTCGACCGACTTGCTGGGCCGCGTGCTGGAAGCCGCGGGCAAAAAGCCCTTGAGCGTCATGCTCGACGAGCGTTTGATCAAACCCCTGGGCATGAAAGACACCTCGTTTGTGGTGCCGGCCGACAAGCAATCCCGCATTGCCGAGCCTTTGGCCATCGACCCCCTGACCCAAAAACCCATGGCCCCCATGCTGGACGTGACCAAGGCACAAGGCAACGAGGCCGGTGGCGCAGGCTTGGTGACCACCGCCAGCGACTACCTGCGGTTTTGCCAAATGCTGCTCAACAACGGCACGCTCGACGGCCGCCGCTACCTGAGCCGCACCACCGTGGCCTTGATGACCTCGGACCACCTGGGTCCCAAAGTCGCCACACCGCTGCAACCCGGTGAACTGCTCATGGGCGTGCAGGGCTACACCTTTGGTTTGGGCTTCATGGTGCGCCAAGGCCAGGGCATGGCCAGCGTGCCAGGCTCTGAGGGCGATTACGCCTGGGCCGGTGCAGGCGGTACCTTCTTTTGGATCGACCCCAAAGAACAAGTCATTGGTTTGATGATGGCGCAAACACCTGGCCCGATTCGCCAGTATTACCGCCGCATGATCAAGCAATTGGTTTACCAAGCGATGGAGTAAGGCATGAGCAGCATCCTGAGTGTGGCTTCGCTGTCCTTCCCGTGGCAGACCATTGATCCCTTTTTGTTTTGTGTCCACCATTTGGACCACTACCCCAAAGGCAATCCACACATGGGACCGGATGCGTCATTGGCGGGGCGGCAAATAGGCAGCGACTTTGGCAACAAAGACGGCTGGAGCATGTACCACGGGCAAACCATCCCCGGTTTTCCATCCCACCCCCACCGGGGCTTTGAAACCGTCACCATCGTGCGCCAAGGCCGCATCGACCACTCGGACTCGCTGGGTGCCACGGCCCGCTTTGGCGATGGCGATGTGCAATGGTTGACCGCGGGCAAAGGCATCGTGCACTGCGAGATGTTTCCGTTGCGGCACCAAGACCAAGACAACCCCTGCGAGTTGTTTCAAATTTGGCTGAATTTACCCGCCCGCCACAAGATGTGCGAACCGCACTTCACCATGTTCTGGCGCGAGAACATTCAAACCGTGAACCATCTGGACGCCCAAGGCTTGGCCACCGAGGTGCTGGTTGTGGCGGGTCAATTGGCAGGCGCTCAAGGTCTGCCGCCGCCACCCCACTCCTGGGCCAGCCAAGACGGTGCCGACCTGGCCATCTTCACCATCCGCATGAACCCCGGTGCCAGCTGGATATTGCCCAAAGCGCAAGCCGGCACCCGCCGTCAGCTGTATTACTTCCAGGGCCAAGCGCTGCAAATGGCGGGGCAAACCATTCCCCAACGCTCGGTGGTGGAGGTGAAGGCCCAAGACGATGTGCTGCTGGTCAACCAAGGCCCTGAGGTGGTGGAACTGCTGATGCTGCAAGGCCGCCCGATTGGCGAACCCGTGGCGCAATACGGCCCGTTCGTGATGAACACCCAAGCCGAAATTCACCAAGCATTTGAGGACTACCGCCGCACTGAATTTGGCGGCTGGCCCTGGGGCGCGTCCGACCCGGTACACCCGCGCGACACAGGCCGTTTTGCAAGGCACGCCGATGGCCGCTTGGAGCACCGCGACACCCCTGAGGAGACTGTGTGAACGCCGACACGCAGGGCCGCATCGACCACGAGGTGCAGGGCCATGTGCTGGTCATCACCATCAACCGCCCGGCCAAGCGCAATGGCTTCACCCCCGCCATGCTGGCCCAACTTGCCCAGGCCTACAGCCTGCTGGAGGACGATGCGCAACTGCGGGTGGGTGTGCTGTGCGCCGCTGGAGACCATTTCACCGCCGGACTGGACTTGCCGACATTCGCGGGCTTGATGCAAAGGGGCGAACACGCTGTGGCTCAGGGTGATGTCGACCCACTCGATCTGGGGACACCGGGTTTGCGTCGTCGCAGCAAGCCCCTGGTGGTGGCAGTCAAGGGCATCACCTTCACCCTGGGCATCGAGTTGATGCTGGCGGCCGACATTGTGGTGGCGGCCGACAACTGTCGTTTTTCACAACTCGAGGTCAAGCGCGGCATCATGGCCACGGGAGGGGCCACCTTGCGCATGGCCGAGCGTGCGGGAGCGGGCAACGCCTTGTTGCACCTCTTGACCGGGGATGAATTTGATGCTGCCGAGGCCCTTCGTTTGCACTTTGTGCAAAAGGTGGTGCCGGTTGGAACAGAACTCAGCCAGGCCGTGCAACTCGCCCACAACATCGCTGAGCAAGCACCTTTGGCTGTGGTGGCCACACGACAGTCTGTTCGCCTGGCCTTGGAACAAGGCCCGATGGCGGCCCGAGCCGAGTTTGATGACATTCAGAAAAAACTGGCCAACAGCGCCGATGCGGCTGAGGGCGTGCGCTCGTTTTCAGAGAAACGGGCTGCGCAGTTCAAAGGGTGTTGATGGTGGGCGTATCACGCGCCTGGTGATTGAGCCTTTGGCTGCTTATTCAGCAGCCGGTTCTTCCTTCTTGGCGTTTCGGATTTTGTAGGCGTTTTCCCTCTGAATCCGAATGACCATGAAGGTGCAATCTCGTCTCAATTCACCATTTTTGATTTGATCGCAGAAGGTGCCGCTGCCTGCAAACGAAGCCTTGCAATAGTTCCTTTGGTCTTCTTCTTTTTTCAGGGTGCAAGAACTGAGGTCTTCTGCGAAAACAGAAGATGACAAAAGCATCAAGGCGGTGAAAAAGTATTTGGACACGGGATGCATTCAGAGTGGCAGTTGCTCTTTATAGCCAGCAAACCACCGAATCACCCACAAAAGCTCATGAAAAACCTTCTAATCAGTAGGTAAATACGCGCCTGATAAGGGGTTACGAGCCCGCCGTGGCGGGCAAGTTGAGATTGCTTCGCTGCGCTCGCAATGACGATCAGAGCGATGACGATTAGAGCAATGACAGGACCTCGCGATGACAGCAGCAGGCTCTGTCAGCCGTTCGCAGTGATCAGTCGAGCTTGTAATAGTCGGAGATCACCTTCCACTTGCCATCTTGGATTTGCGCCAATCGGCTGCGGTTCGAGCCCAAATGCTTGGTGGGTGAAAACTTGGCCTCAGGACCGCCAAAGAAATCGGTGGGAATGGTCATGGAATCCATGGCCGTGACAAACGTGTCGGTGGTCAGGTTGGGACCGGCTTTTTGAGCCGCACGGATGAAAGCATCCATGATGTTGTAGCCATAGACAGAAAACACCGTGGGGTCTTCGCTGAAACGGGTCTTGTATTTGTTGGCCCAGAAACTGATGGGCTTGGAAGCCTCGTCCAAGTAAGGATGGGGCACGGTCATGGTGGCGTAAAAACCATCGGCGGCTTTGCCACCCAGTTTGTGAATCAGGTCACTGTAGGCCGCGCTGGAGCCCAAGAAAATCGGGTTGAAGCCTGTTTTGCGCGCTTCTGCCATGGTGCCCACGGTCTCGCGGATGATGGTGCCCATCATGACCAATTCACAACCGGCCGATTTCATGCGGGCCACTTGCGATGAAAAATCGGTGGCACCACGTTTGAAGGTGGTTTTCTCAACAAAGTCCATGTTGAGTGTTTTCAAGCCCGCTTCAGCGCCGCGAAACACTTCCAAGCCAAATTCATCGTCTTGGTAAATCGCGCAAACCTTGGTGAGCTTTTTCTCTTTGACCATGGCCGGAATGGATGCCCGCATCTGATCAAAGTAAGTGGCAAACATGGCGTATTTCAGGCGATTGAACGGCTCGTACATCTCCCGCGCTGCAGTCACAGGCAAGAAGTTGATGATGTTTTTCTCAAACTGCACCGGCATGGCCGCGTTGTTTTGCGCGGTGCCAATGTGACCCGCCATGATGAAAATTTTGTCCTGGTTGACCAACTTTTGCGCAGCCAACACGGCACGCTTGGGGTCGTAGCCTGAGTCTTCGGTGACCAAGCGCAATTTGCGGCCATGCAAACTGCCCTGCTCGTTCAACTCCTCAATGCGCAATTGCATGCCATTGCGCACCGCTTTGCCGTAGCCCGCCAACGGACCGGACAAATCTTGGATGGTGCCGATGGTGATTTCGGTTTTGCTCACACCTTGTTGTTGGGCAAATGCACTGCCGGCGGCCCAGGCCAACAGCAGCAAAGTGGTTTTCAATTTCATGGGATGTCTCCTCAAAGTGGCGGGGGTCAGGATGCGCGGTACATGGCTTCAATCACGTCGCGGTATTTCTGTTCGACGAATTTGCGTTTGAGTTTCATGGTGGGCGTCAGCTCATCGTCTTCGGCGGTGAGCTGGGTGTCCAGCAGGTGGAATTGCTTGATTTGCTCGACCCGCGCAAATTTGCGGTTGACCTTGTCGATCTCGCTTTGGATCAAGCCCTGCACCTCGGCGGCACGGGTCAAACTGGCGTAATTGGAGAACGGCACGTCGCGGTCTTGCGCGAACTTTTCCACGTTCTCCAGGTCGATCATGATGATGACGGTGAGGTAGGCGCGGCGGTCACCGATCACCACCGCATCGGTCACATAGGGCGAAAACTTCAACTCGTTTTCCCATTCGCTGGGCGTGATGTTTTTGCCGCCTGCGGTGATGATGATGTCCTTCATGCGGTCGGTGATGCGGAAATAACCATGGGCATCCACACTGCCCACATCGCCGGTGTGCAGCCAGCCTTGGGCATCGACGGTTTCGGCGGTTTTCTCGGGTTGGTTCAAATAACCCATGAACACATTGGGGCCACGAATGAGCAGCTCTTGCGTGTTCGGGTCCACCATCACCTCGTTGTAAGGACAAGCGGTGCCAATGCTGCCGAGTTGGATGCGCCCCGCAGGCATGGCCGTGGAACCCCCGCAAGACTCGGTTTGCCCCCAAACCTCCAGCATGGGCAAGCCCAGTGCCAGGTACCAACGCACCAAGTCGGGCGAGATGGGCGCAGCCCCTGTCACCAAAATACGCGCCCGTTGAATGCCCATCATGCGCCGCACATTGTTGAGCGCCAACACATTGGCCACATGAAAAGCTGCTTTCAACCACAAAGGAACGCTTTGCTGCGCCAACACCTTGTGGCTGACCGCATAACCAATCGCCAGCGACTGCTTGTACACCCATTGCTGAAACGCACCGGCTTCTGCAATCGCGATGGTGACCGCTGAGTAAAACTTCTCCCAGACACGCGGCACCGCGGTGAACGTGGTCGGTGCGATTTCACGCACGTTTTCAGGGACGGTGTCGGGGTTCTCGACAAAATTGAACACGGTGCCGGTGTAGATGGAGAAATACTGTCCGCCCAAACGCTCAGCCACATGGCACAGCGGCAAAAACAACATGCGCTCATCCTGCTCGTCTTGGCGCAGCACCTGGTTGTAACCCCGCACGATGTACACCAGCGCTGCATGGCTGTGCATGGCACCTTTGGGTTTGCCCGTGGTGCCTGAGGTGTAGATGAGGATGGCCAGGTCTTGCGGCCCACGGCTTTGCACCCGCTTTTCAAACACACCAGGTTGCTCGGCATCATGCGCTGCACCCATTTCTCGCAGGCGGTCCATGCTGATGACCATGGGGTCGTGGTAGCGGGTCAGGCCTTCCATGTCCATGACCACGATCAATTTGAGTTGGGGCAGCTGAGCACGCGCCACCAAGGCTTTGTCGAGTTGCTCTTCATCCTCCACAAACAAGACGGTGGTGGACGAGTCTTCGCACAGGTATTGCACCTGAGAGGCCGAATCGGTGGGGTAAATGCCATTGGACACACCCCCCGCACTCAGCACCGCCATGTCTGCCAGCACCCATTCCAAACGGGTGTTGGCCAGCACCGAGGCACAGTCGCCGGGTTGGAAGCCGTGCGCCACCAAGCCCATGGCAACTTCACGCACCGCGTCGCCCGTTTGGTTCCAGGTCCAACCGTGCCAAATGCCGAGTTTTTTCTCGCGCATCATCAAGCGCGTGCCACGCTGGGCCACGGCATTCCAAAACACCTCGACCATGGTCTCGCCAGGCATCACGACTTGCGTGGTGCCTTGTGCATGGGCGGTGTTCCACAGTTGACTCATGTCATCTCCAGGTCTTTTTCTTTTTCCAGCGACGTTCGTCACGGGCGCCTGCCTCTTTGAGGCCCAGGTAAAACTCTTTGATGTCGTCTTTCTCGCGCAAGCGCTCGCAGGTGTCTTCCATGACGATGCGCCCAGACTCCAGCACAAAACCATGGTCGGCCACGTTCAGTGCCATGTTGGCGTTTTGCTCGACCAACAAAATGGTGGTGCCACGCTCACGGTTGATGCGCACCACGATTTCAAAAATCTCTTGGGTGAGTTTGGGCGACAGCCCCAAGCTGGGTTCGTCCAACAAAATCATCTCGGGTTGGCTCATGAGGGCCCGCGAAATCGCCAGCATTTGCTGTTGCCCCCCCGACAGCAAGCCTGCGTCTTGCGCCGCACGTTCCCGCAGAATCGGGAAATAGCTGTAGACCAACTCGATGTCACGGGCGATTGCATCACGGTCGGGTCGGGTGTAAGCCCCCATCAACAGGTTGTCCTTGACTGACAACAAGGGAAACACCTCGCGACCTTCAGGCACATGCACCAAACCGCGTTGAACAATGTGCGCCGGGTCCATGGCGGTGATGTTCTCGCCCTTGAAATGGATGCTGCCCTTGCGCGGGTCAATGATGCCCGAGATGGTTTTGAGGATGGTGGTTTTGCCCGCGCCGTTGGAGCCCAAAACCGCTGCAATTTGTCCTCGCTGCACATTCAAGCTCACGCCCCGAATGGCACGCACCGGGCCATAGGCACTTTCCACGTTGTTGAGTTGCAGCAAGTTGTCCATGGCTTCAGGCCTTTCGCCGCAAATTGGCGGCGTCAAAACTGCCGCCCAAATAGGCTTCAATCACCGCTGAATTGGCTTGCACCTGCGCTGGTTCACCCATGGCCAAAACCTCGCCTTGGTTCATGGCCAACACGCGGTTGCTGACCTTGGACACCAGGCTCATGTCATGCTCGACCATCAACACCGTGATGCCCAGGTCGTGCTGGATGTCTTGAATCCAAAACGCCATGTCCGCTGTTTCTTCCACGTTCAACCCCGAGGAAGGTTCGTCCAGCAACAGCAACTGCGGTTCAGTGCACAGGGCACGTGCCAACTCGACCACCTTGCGCACCCCATAAGGCAAGCCCGCCACCAAGGTGTCACGGTAGTGCTGCAAATCGAGGAAGTCGATCACCTCCTCCACCTTGTGCCGTGTGGCGCGTTCGGCTTCACGCACGCCCGGGGTGAAGAACAACTGGCTCCAAAACCCGGTGTGGTTGTGCACATGGCGACCGATCAACAGGTTTTGCAGCACGGTGGCGTGCTCGAAGAGTTCGATGTTTTGAAACGTGCGTGCGATGCCCACACTGGCCACAGCATGCGGGGCCATGTCGGTCAGGCGTTGACCTTGGTAATCGATGTGGCCCGAGGTGGGTGTGTATATGCGGCTGATCAGGTTGAACACGGTGGTTTTGCCCGCGCCATTGGGACCAATGAGCGTGAACACCTCACCTTTTCGCACGTCAAAGCTCACACCATTGACCGCCAGCACGCCACCAAAGCGAACGGTCAAATCGTGGGCGCTGAGGAGGATGTCGCTCATTTGAGTCGGTCCGATTTTTGGAAACTTTTTTGCCGCTTGAACATGCCTCGGCGGTAGAAGGGGAACAGTTCAAACCAGGTGCGGATTTTCAACCACCGGCCATACAAGCCCATGGGCTCGAACATGACAAACCCAATCAGCACCAAGCCGTACACCACGGCTTGCAAACCGGGCGCTTGCCCAATGAAGGGTGGCAAAAAGTCTTTGCCCAAGGTGATGAGTTGCGGCATGGTGATCAGGAAAATCGCGCCCAAGAACGCACCATGCACCGAACCCAAACCGCCAATCACCACCATCAACAGCAAGTCCACCGATTGCAAAATGCCGAATTGATCGGGGCTGATGAACTGCATTTTGTGGGCATACAAAGAGCCCCCAACGCCAGCCAAAGCAGCAGACAACATGAACGACAGCGTTTTGTAGCGGGCCAAGTGGATGCCCATGCTTTGCGCTGAAATTTCCGAGTCGCGGATCGCCACAAAGGCACGCCCCGTCGCGCTGCGCAAGAGGTTCAGCACCGCCAAGGTGCTGAGCACCGCCAACACCAAACACACCGCATAAAACTTGTCTGCACTGTCAGCCTGCCAGCCCAGCACTTGGATGGTTTTCACATGCATGCCCGCGTTGCCACCGGTGACACTCTCCCACCTGGCCAGGCCCTCTTCCACGATGAAGCCAAACGACAAAGTGGCAATGCCCAGATAAATACCTTTGACGCGCAACGCAGGCAAGCCCACCAGCGCACCCACCAAGGCCGACAAACCCGCCGACAGCAGCACACTGACCGGAAAAGACACCCCGTGGCCCGACATGACCGCAGCCACATAGGCGCCCACGCCCATGAAGGCGGCATGGCCAATCGAGAACAAGCCCGTGAAACCCGCTAACAACATCAAACCCAAACCCACAATGCCGTAAATCAGCACAAAGGTGAGTTGCGCCAACCAGTACTCTTCCATCAACCAAGGGGCCGCACACAAAAACAGCATCAACAAACCGTAGGCGACCACATGACCCCCATGCTTGGCCAGGTTGATGTCTTGGTCGTATCCAGTTTTGAAAATAAAGCGCATGGGTCAGACCTTTTTGCGCAGCTTTTCGCCGAACAAGCCATTGGGTTTGAACACCAGCATCAGCAACACGACCACGTAAGCGGCCACGTCCTTGAAGCCCTCTGGCAACCAAAAACCGGCCATGGCCTCGACCACGCCGATGAGAATGCCCCCCACGATCGCGCCGGGCAAACTGCCAAAGCCGCCCACCACGGCCGCAGGAAAAGCCTTGAGACCGATGAAGCCCATGTTGGCATGCACAAAGGTGATTGGGGCCAACAACAAACCGGCGATGGCCGCCACGGCAGCCGCCAAAGCCCAGACCATGCTGTTCAATCCTTTGACCGGGATGCCCATGTAATAAGCGGCCAATTGGTTTTGCGAGGTCGCTTGCATGGCAATGCCCACCCGCGAGTACTTGAACACCGCATACAGCACCGCACACAACACGGCTGTGCTGCCAATCACCACCAACTGCGTGGCGCCCAGCACCAACCCGCCCACTGTGAAAGACATGTCTTTGTAGGGCACTTCAAAGCTGTGGGTTTCGGTGCCGATGTCGGGGATCATGGTGATCAATCCACGAACCACATAACCGATGCCGATGGTGAGCATGACGATGGCGAAAGCTGGTTCGCCCAGCACGGGGTTGATGACCACACGCTCAATCAGCCAGCCCATGCAGGCCATCAGCAACATGGCGGCCAACACAGCCCATGCAAAAGGCCATTTGAAATAGGTCACGAAGGCCAAGCCGCAAAACGCGCCCAGCATCATGAGTTCGCCTTGGGCAAAGCTCACGGTTTCGGTGGCTTTGTAAATCAGGACGAAACCCAGCGCGATCAGGCCATAGATGCAACCCTGTGCGATGCCACTCAAAATGACCTGAAGTTCTTGCATGCTTTTCACTCTATCACCGCTTGTGCATGCGAGGGGAAACCCTAGGCTCGCCTGCTTATATGCTTGGTCTTGTTTGTTGACAAAGGATTGCCCATGCGTTCATTCATTGTGAAGGTGTTGTTGTCGGGTCTGCTTGTACCTGCTGCGATGGCTGGCTTGGCCTTGGTGGGTGAAACCAAAGAATCCATCATTTACATCA
>JACCDI010789024.1_pt1 | contig 29880 bp, 29 predicted proteins | sample 7442791 | NCBI WGS metagenome assembly JACCDI01 (sample SAMN15323434, study PRJNA562643) | freshwater metagenome | isolation source: river surface water | place: USA:Blue River Watershed | collected 2017-08-15
AGATTCAAGCTCAGGGGCAGCAAGCATGAATTTGATGAGTGAGTCTTGGGTGATTTCCTCAGCCTTAGCTGAATCCTTCAATACGCGATTGGCATGCGCGAGTAGCTCTGAACGGTGCTCAGTGTAAAAAGCCCCCAGTTCAGCAACTGCCCATACGCTAAGTGCCACTTTATGGATCCTTCATTAACCGGTTTTGTCCTGCAGAGCCAGCCGTCGCTGCCTCTATCCCCTACTACGAACCCCAGCCTAAATTGTAGTGGGAAGGGTACAAAACGGACATTTCCCTAGTACTTACAGAGTTAATCAATTTCTTGAATTTTTAACGAGACAATAGAGCTTCTCTCTGTGAGTAAGAAGAGGTAGTGATTTTCTCCCAATTTGAGATTCGTTAAATCGCGAATTCTCTCGCCGACAAAAATTTTCTCGCAGTACGCAATAGAAGGACTGCCGGAGTTTAGGCGACATCGGTAAACACTTGCTGCTTTGAGTGAACTCACATAAATATCTGTCTCGCCCCTTTCGTTAGCCCAGTACTCCGGTGGATTCCCCTTAAATGAAGAAACTGCAGAAAATGCTGGTGACGGCACGAATGCCATTAATGGCTTTGTTCCCACTAAATGCGAATTCTCAACATGATCGTAGCCGCCATAAGGGTAGTTCTTACCATAGCTCGAAAGTGGCCAACCGTAGTCCTTGCCGTCTGATAGCAGGTTTATCTCATCCCCACCTTGTGGTCCCTGTTCAGTTCCAATTACAAGTCCCGATTCAAGTTTAAGAATTCCGGAGGGGTTTCTGTGACCTTTTGTAAAAACTCTATGTCTGCCCGAAGGTTCATTTATAAGAACTGTATTTCCCCAGACAGACGTGGTTTTGCGTCTGTCGACGAGATTCATATCGCCAAGAGTTAAGATTACTGAGTCTTCAGAATATCGGGCAATCTTTCCTCCTGCTCCAAGTAAGTGTGCTTCTTTAAACTTGATGCATTCAAAATCGGAAGTCCAAATTCTTTGTACTGCGCCTAATATCCAGTTTTGTGTGTCATCTTTCGAAAGTTCTACTTTGTTCAAATTCATTGATAAGCAGCCTTGCAAAGAAAGTGAAAGAAAAGAATAATTAAGGAAATTCTTACCGTTAGAAGAAAAGACTTCAAAATCTCTCAAACCAAGTCCAGCAGATTCATCAACACCTTCTAGAGGGCCTCGTATTTTTCCAGGCTCATATCCTAAGTAGTCCACGTTTAAGTCAAGTTGTTGGGTTACCTTGGCCAGAGATGGACTAAAAAAACTGATCAAACCATTCTTCGATAGTATTATGATTGTGCCATCTTGCAATTGTTCGAGAGCGGCTAATGACTTCTCAGGAAAATTCAATTGACTTTCTCTAGAGATTAACTTGTAGAAGTTTGTATTAATCTCTGCGGGAACTTCAGCCGGTTTCAAGAATGAACATTCTTGAGAAAACTGAAATTTGCACTTAATTCTCGTTAGAGTTGTGCTGCTTATAAACTTCCAAGTATCTCCCAGACCCACTTTATGCTCTTGTCCGCTGGGATTAATCGTGGGAGCATAGAATCGATTTGTTGCTACTTGAACAGCATCTCTATATGAAACCAAGGAGAACACAACAAAAAATGAAACGGAAATTATTGAAGAAATCCACCACAAAAAAGTCTTGAGTTTTTTATGGGTTTCTGATCTAGAAGATTTCAATGAACTTCCTTTTCGACTCTCAAAATGGGAATTTCCCAAACTTTCTAACCAGAACAACTTTATCTTTCAGTAAGCCCTGTACCCGTCGAATTGGCTTCTGGCGCAAGAATGCTGACTCCTGATGAGTGCCTCCAGCAACTGATGCCTCGACAGCAAAGGTTGAATTTTCTGAGGCCACTATGGACGCCGCATTCTTCAGTAGTAACCAGTCTAGTATGGCCATTTTTGCACCACTTGAGGTTGTCCGCGCGAGTTCATGCACCGGCGAGATTTGCGGTGCTATAGATCTCTCTCGGAAGAGCTGAGCAACTTTAGAAATCCTCTCAGCCGAATCACCCACTACTAGAAGAGATTCAATTCCCATCCTTTTAGACTGACGAATGCTTGCCTGGATAAGCAGTTCGTCAGGAATCGCTTGGTGTGCACGATCAGTTCCTCTTAGGTGCAGTGCAATATATGGTTGATTCAATTCCTGCATCATTCTCTTCGCCTCAGAATTTATCTCTTCTGTGAACTCTATCTCTTTGTATACATCAGTACGTCGCTCCTGAAACCTCTTATTATTTTTTCTTGAAATCAATTGTCTATTGAGCTCGAATTGGCCTCCAGCAATGATCGTCATTTGTTTGTAAACCTGTTTTGAAACTAATAGTTTTCTGATTTTTCTCATGAATTTTTGCTCACCAAGTCGGTTTCCTCTCAAGAAAATTTGATCAGTTACGGTTGTAAGAAATTGAGGAGTTTCTTCAAGAATTGAATCTATCTCTGCTTTGGGAACTAAATCAAAGAAACTTTCTAATGTAGATTGTGAGAAAACTTCTTCCGCCTTGAGTGGCAAAAGTGACTCTTTGCCCCAAAGTATCTTCACTTCTGCTCCGATATTTCTCGATAGAAGAATTGCTGATGTAATAGCTTGTAATCTATTTCCCAAACCATTTCGGGGGATCAAATTAACCTTCAACTCAATTCCAGCCCCGCGTCGTCCCAAGATAATAGCTTTCCGCTATTCCACCATCCATGGGAGAATCTTTCTCCTTTAAAAATCTAACTTGACCTTTTTCAAGATGAGCCAAAGCTATGCTTAGTGAGAGTTGTTCTGCTAAACGTTTAATTTTGTCACGTTGCCCAATGGATATCGAAAAATCGTCACAAATCTCCATAACTTTTTGATAGTGGGAAAAGGCTGCATTTTGAATATTCTCGTTCTTCGCATATCTGCCGAGTGCTACTACCGAGGTGTTTAACATTGCATAATTCTTACCATCTAGCCCCAGAATCTCAAGTAAGTGATTGTAAATTGCATTCTCGCTCAAAGAATACTCACGAACAAAACAATATGGTGCCAGGGATGACTTTGGAGACCCGTTCCAATACAAGTCTGCGTCGCAAAAGAGGTCGGTGCTCGACATCTTATTGACCACAATTTCCAATTTGTGGCGTTGCCAAGGTTGTTCTGTAGCGAGAATCTCCACATCACTTAAACTTGTCAATCTCCACCGTTTTAACTTCTTCATTAGGTACCAATGATTCCTTGGGTCCACATAGAATTTTATTTTGCTGCCTGGGTTGTGATCTAGAAATGATCCCGCGCATCTTATTCCTGCGTCGATATACTCAGTTTTATCCACCACTAAGATATGAAGGTACCAATTATCAAATGTTGACTGGTTGTTAGGAATCAAAAAACGTTTCAAGTCGCGTAAAGAATGTCTCTTCTTCATACGAAAGAGCCAAAATTTCCTTCTAATTTTCTTTACCATGTGAGTCTCTCTTTACACCAACTGCGACAAGACTTACACCAAAAGGCAGTTTTTTTGAGAAAAACCTATCAAAGAAGAGAACGAAGTTTAGAATCAGCTGAACGATTTTTTTGTCTTGTTTGAGGTCTGATTGATTGTTTCCACTACTGAAGTACTTTCTCCTCAAATAGGCTAATGGGAACAACAAACTGTATAAATATTTTATCTGTACAACATCCAAATCTGATTCATTCATCAACTGAATTAACTCATCTTTTTGATAGCGGCGAAAATGCTTTAGGTAAACATCGTGATTGCTCCATAGACTCATGAAGGCTGGGACTGTAATCACGAATGTGGATTCTTTTCTTGCTTTTTCAACGTATTCAGAGAGAAATCGTGAATCATCAGGTATGTGTTCCAAAACGTCGGTAAGTAAGATCAAGTCGGCGTTATTGGATTCATAAGTTCTTGAATACCGAATCCTTGAGTTGCTCAAGCTTACTTGCTCAAGTGAGTAGCCGGGGTCAACCGCCAGCACAAATAACCCTGGGAACTCTTTTTGCAACTCTAGACTGAATAGCGCTGAACCAGCTCCTACATCCAGAACTTCGGTTGGTACAACTTTTCTTTTCATCATTTCATTCCTTATCGCCCAATACTTGTGCCTGTAGTACCAGTGCTTAATCGGCTGGTCTAGTTGTGTTTCGATGAGGTCCACTTACCTGCTTCTCCTTGCCGAACTAGCAATTTTCATTATGGAGTAGATGTCTTTAGTAATCTTGAATGATGTTTTCGCACCTATTTTTGAACCAGGCACTTCTAGCCACGATTGAACGGGTTCTTCCCATATTCGATTAGGACCACTCATGGCTCCTATTCGGGCAAATAACTCCAAATCAACAAACCATTTTGTTCGAAAAGGAATCTCAAGCGCTGATTTAAGCATCGTAGAATTTCGGAATATCTTGAATCCAGATTGAGTGTCGTAGGGCGCTTCACTCCATTTCCAATTCACCAGTGTAAGTAAGATTCGGCTGATGTAGTGGCGATTTGAATTCCTAGAAATAGTCCTTCCAGCCAGTTTAACTCTTGAGGAAATCACCACTTCAAATCCATGAGTTTCCTGGAAAATTTTTTTCTCACAAAGTTCTAATAGCCGTTTAACATCATATTTGCTGAATGCTGAATCAGAGTCCAAAAATCCAATGGCAGAATATGGTTTTGACCGTTTTGAAAACTGCAGCATTCCATAACGGACCGCTTCGGACTTCCCCTGATTTCGTTCCAGATTAAGGACTTGGACGTTTTTGAATTCAAGGTTTTCTCTAAGTACATTTAAGGTGTTATCTTCGCTACCATCATCCACAAAAATCCAATCTACTTGATTAATTTCCGTAATAAGTTGATGCCAGTAAGGCAGATTCAGTCGAAGTTCTTCGTTGAAACAAGGTACTACTATCCCGATACTCATGGTTGCTCAATCTTGATTAGCTTTTCTCGAAAACTTATTAGAATTAGGACAAGCAATGTTGCAGAGTATGTATAGCGGCCATTGCTTCCGATATATGCAACCGTAGAAATCATGGCCCAGAGAAAACTGAATACAACAAGTGGGCTCACTCCAGGTTCAATAGGCAGTATCTGTCTTTTTCTAATCTGTGAATATAAAAACAAGCCCAGCCAGAGCGATAGAAGTGATAACAGATGGGCTGCGAGAATCAGGTCATAGATAGAAATGTAGAGATTTTGAAGGAATACATGCCAGTTGTTAGAATTGAAGAGACGAAGGTTTCTCATTTCGCTTGCGACAACTAATTTCATAAAAAAGAAAGTTTTATTCTGTATATATGTGATCGGGTCGTTCACTATGTTCTGAATCCAGAGAGTCTGGAGCTCTTGATACTTTTTTGCATCCCCTGCCTTAATAAGCCAGAAATCTGTAGAAAGATTTGTGTTCGAGGGTTGTGAACTTTTCGTTAGGCTTAGCCAAGTATCTGCTCTATAGAACTGACAAATCTTGGACCCTAGATCCTCATTCGAGGTAAATAAACGCAATGCTTTCAAAGCTCTCTCGGCAGAACTAGGATTTATTCCCCAACAATATGTTGCTGCTGAGTCCATAATCATTACTTGTTGCTGTGGATACGAAGGTTTCAAATTTTGGACTTTGGCCGCACCAAGTTCCAGCCCAATTGGAGCAATAATGACCAGGGTCGCAATTCCCAATATCTTTTTGATGGAGTTTTTTCTGCTCAGATTTGTCGGCCATAATCCGACCATGAAGAGAATTGGAGGGACTAGTGCTAACCCAAGCCATGGTCGTAGTGAGATACCTATCAAGAGTAATGTCAAGCTAAAAGCTTTTTTAACTAATAATTTACTGAGCAAGCTAGAGTTCATTCCGATTGTAAAGCCAGCTAGAAGAAACGTAAACTGAAGCCCGTCTCTTGTTCCTTGTGAACTAAACATCAGGGCCAAATAGGCTAATAATGTTAGCCACAAGAGTTTCTTAGATGCTTGTGGAATCGCTGTTCTCATAAGAGACGATAAGCAAATTGAGGCGATGGTTACCTGAAATGCAATTAGCGCTGTTTCCCAGTTAACAACGGCTATCGAGGGAAAATGACCATAAACTAATGAGCTTACTCCGCCCCAAAAGTCGGTTGGGGATTCACTTAGTTTGTTCTTTCTAGCATTACCAATATCCTCTCCACCTTGCGCAGGAAATCGGGCAAGAAATGTGAGTATCCCCAAAACAATGGGGATAGACCTGGAATTCTTCTTAAGGAAAATCATCGCTTCGGCACCGATTTTGCCCTTAGTCGCATTTCCCACAACGCTAAGATAAGGCAGTTGGCACGAGATATACGCTCTTTAAGTGATTTTTCAAGTGTGTAGTCTAGAAACTTCTGGGGGTCGCATGCATCGGGTGCTTGACTCGTTAATTAACCGCATCCTGGGGTTGTTTGATCGAAAAACTCATTCAATCTCAACAATCTGGTCGCGCAGGCTCCCAGTTGTCCCAGACATTGAATTGAGAAATCTTGCATTTGGACCTCTTTCGAGTTCTGCAATTTTAGTTCAGGGGCCCGTTTATGAGAGGCCCCATTCTACGCTTGATATTTGCGAGCGATATTGCAAGCTTTACCCCGATAGTCAGATTGTTTTTTCAACCTGGGAATCGCAAGATCTTAAAGATTTCGAACGAATCCAGTATCCAAACTTTAGCCTAGTCACAAGCCCAATTCCTTTAGACTCGGGGCCCTCAAACATTAACTTGCAAATTGCCTCAACGCGTGCCGGAATCAGATTTATTGAAAATCTTGGGATTGAAAGAATCCTAAAGACGAGATCTGACCTCTACCTTTTTTCGGAGACATTTCTACATTCTTGTGAATTCTTTTTCAACAAGTATACGAATTCGACTGCCAATCGATTCGTGGTACCAGGGTTCAACTCTTTCCTCTTCAAAGAATACGCGCTCACCGATCAAGTTATGTATTCCACAGCAAAAAATCTTGCTGCGTTTTGGGATTGCGACTTTGTTTCGCAATTTAATGAAGGTTTTAGGAGTGAAAAGTACTTGATTACTTCTTATTTGCAAAGGTCCGGAATTAATGCTGATGTCAATATTAAAAGAAGCCTTGAAATTTACCGTGACTATTTCATTGTCTTGGATTCTTCAGAGTTTAACTTGATTTGGAATAAAGGGACTCGTAGAGAGGTGATTGGGCGGTACCAGGAAGTTTCTTTTCCAAATTTGTCTTCCGAAATCAACCATGCAATTTGGCTCAGGCTGCAAGAAGATGTTAATCCATTTGTAGAAGCTTGCAGTTACTTGAATCAATAGAATTTCAAATGAATAGCGCCAAATTGAAAAAATGCGCACAACACAAACAAATTGCTAATAATTGAATTTAAAATTTGCTTTCAACCTAGTCCACTTATTCAGAAATCTGATCCATAACTTAGAAAGCGCAACAGAAGGGGAACTAAATAGCTGTAGGCCATCAACTAGTTTCGATTTAAAAGGCATCGCGCGTGCCAATAATTCTGAGTTGTTAAAAACCCACCAGTCCTCAAAAGCTAACCCTTCAGATTTAACATTTTCTGCAATCAGAACATAGTTATTCTTTTCCAGTATTTTGCGGGATTCTTCGACGACTTCGCGTGTTTCTTCTCCTCTATAGCCATCATGCTCGAAAACAATTGCACCAAATTGAAACTGGTCAAATGGGATAACACTTAATGCCTGGAGTGATTGATGTGCAGGGTCGATGTCAATTTGTAAAAAATCTATCTGGAGAGGTAACTTATACTGCAGGAATACGTGGCTGTAGTCAATTTGTGTGGCGTTTGCTTCAATGCACTTACTCTTACGTAACTTATTGTAATCGCTCGCAAGTCCGGGGTGTAATTCAACTCCTAACCCATTCCAGCCAAATCTTTTTTCAAGGACATACGTGTTCGAAAAGAATAGTCCGTTGTGTGCGCCTATCTCAACAAAACTGCCCCATTTTTTTCTTCCAGAAACATGAAAGGCGAAGGTCTCTTGTCCAGCTTGACTTCTGCTCCCGAACAAGAAAAAAGGCTTTAGCATAAACCAACCCTATCATCGGTAACTTTTTGCCAATCCTTATAGCGGTTAAAAGTCCTTAAGTTGAATTTTTCGAATGTTAGATTAGTAAACAGAGACCGTAGTGCTACAAACCCATGAGTGATGCTTGCGAGTCAAATTCTGGTACTGCAGATCTCACCTGTTCGAATGTGCCTCTAGCCAGAATTCTCCCGCCTTCTAGATACACAACTTCATCTGCATTTCTAACTGTTGATAGCCTGTGAGCAATGATGATTACAGTAACTTCTCCTCTTAGTCCTTGCACAGCATCCGAAATGTTTGCCTCAGTTTCTCCATCTAAAGAACTGGTAGCTTCATCCAGAATCAACAATCGTGGTTGGGTGAACAAAGCCCTTGCAATGCCTAATCTTTGACGTTGGCCACCACTCATTTTGGCTCCGCGATCTCCAACCAGTGTTTCTAGTCCCAAGTCTAGTCCATTCACATAATCTTCAAGCTGAGCAATGCGCACGGCCTTCCATACCAATTCATCTGTCGCGGCTTCTATCGGGAAGCCCATGGAAATATTTGAGCGCAACGTGCCATTCATAATCATCACATCTTGGGGTACATACCCGATGGCACCAGGAAAATCTGAGATTGCATCTAACGGGTATTGTTTGTTAATTCGAACCTCTCCTGCATTTGGTGTAACAACTCCTAGAATCACGTCAACTAGCGACGTTTTTCCCGCACCTGAACTTCCCACAAACGCGACAACATTGCCTGGGTAAACCTCTAATGAAACGTTAGTGAGTGCCTTTGACCTACGAAGTGGGTATTGAAGTGAGACATTTTCTAGCTCCACCATGGGACTAAAATTCCGGTGATCGATCATGACTTCATTTGACACATTATCAAGTGGTTTAATGCTTTCGAGTTCTTCAATCAAATCCAAGGTTGGACCTGCAGAACCAATTCCGCTGCGAATTATCAAGGCACTTTGTTGCAATCTAAGTACCGCAGGGGCAATTCTGGTGCTGGCAGCCATAAACACCGAAAGCACCGCAACTGCATGAGCAGCATCACTTATCTTGAATTGAATCATCGCTATTGCCAAGAATCCTATAACTACAGTTATTTCAATTACATACTTACTTATGTTTGGCATGAACGATTTTTCAGCTAATGTATTTGCGAGCTTTAGCCGAACTTTTCCTATTTCATCGGAGTAATACGCGCGTCTATTCCTAACAACTAACTCACGGTAGGCATTCAAAACTTCCAAAGTTTTTTCGGAATTCTCGATCATGTATTCTCTTTGAAGAATTCCTAGGGTTCTGCTCCTGGATTCCAAAAGTTTGTAGAGGACAAAGGCAACAGCGGCAAACACAAACAATGCACTTAAAGCAATAGCAGGGTCCACCACAAACAGGCCAATTCCCATGATGACTAATAGAGAGATGTCTGCAACTAGCAATACTGCGATGTTCAGCACTCCCATCGTAATTGCGTCAACACCTGAGGTTACCGAATACAAAGTTTGCTGCGTAGATTTATTCTGTACTTCAATGAGTGAGCGCGATAAGAATCTTGAAATCAATCGTCCTGAAAGAACAGCACCTCTACGACTTAGAAAAAATGTTACGCGTCGTACGAAATAAACTGAAATTATGGTTTTTAAAATTAACGTGGCGGCTGCCAACAGCCCTAAAACTGTAGCCTGATTTTGAAGACTTGCATCTTGGATTCTGAGGAACTCTAAAGCAGTGTTTACCCTGTTTCCTGGTTGCTTGGATCCAACGCCTGTAACAGCCAGAGCCCCTAAGAGGCCCACAATCGCAACACCCACAAGATCTAAGAATCCAAGGAAAACCTGAAGGACAATAACGGAGTAAATCTTCTTCCGCTCCTTCGAGGTTAAAACTCGCAGGGATCGCGCAAGAATTGAGTTTTCTCGTAATTCCCTAAGTGATTTCGTCACGAGAGAACTCTACTAAGTAATCTGTGAATTAGATTGCTTAGTAGAGTAAATTGGAGACGTGGCCGACAAGATCTGTATTCTCTCTGGAATATACCCTCCTGAGGTTGGGGGTCCTGCCACATTCGCTGAACACTTTTCAGAGTTTTCCTCAAAGAACGGCACAACCGTCAGGGTTCTGACTTACTGCAACGGTAAGTCAAGCATTAAGCGTATGGATAAAACAACCGTGTATCAAATTAGTCGGGATATCTCTCTTCCATTTCGTTACTTGATAATGTGTTCCAATATCCTTAAATCCTATTTTCTTGGGTACAAGATTATTGCGAATGGCTGTTTTTTGGAGATTGCAATAGTACGATTACTGTTCCCAATAAAATACGTCACCAAAATACCAGGGGATATTGTGTGGGAAAGAGCAAGAAACAAGGGGCTAACCACATCTGACATCAACACCTTTCAAATGGAACCTCTGGGTTTCTCATTCAGAATCATGCGGCGCTTGTTCAGCTTTTCTCTGCATCAATCAAAGAAGGTAATAGTTCCCTCACAGCAACTTTATGCGATGGCTGCCATCTGGGGCGTTGAAATCGGAAAGATTCAAGTTGTACATAACTCCATTTCGTTGCGAGACTTTCCCTTTGCAAGGAGAAAACACTATGACTTTGATTTGATGTCCGTATCAAGGCTTGTAGCGTGGAAGGGTCTGCATGAAGTGATTGAAGTCGCTGCCAAGACGGGACTTTCCTTGGGGTTGGTTGGCACAGGGCCCGAAGAGAATCACTTGAGAGCGTTAAGTTCTACTCTTGGAGCTAATGTCACTTTCTTAGGGACTAAAAATCAGCAAGAGCTAGCCGAAATCTATGCCCAAAGTAACTACTTTGTTTTAAACAGCAGCTTTGAAGCCACTTCTTATGCACTATTAGAGGCTCGTGCTACTGGAATGATTTCAATTGCAAATTTGAATACTGGTAGTGCGGAAGTAATTAATCACATGGAGGATGGTCTTCTTTGTGGTCCAAACTTGAGTCTACTTCAAGCAGTACAACTTCTTTTGGGTGGTTCAGTTAATCACAATGAATTTGAAGAGAGAGCAAGGCGTGACACAGAAATTCGTTTTGATCAAAAGAAGAACTTCCAAGCAATTCTGGACGTAATCTGAATGGCTGATAGAAGACTAGACCAAGTTGCCTTTATCCATCCTAGATTTGGTCGCGATGGCACTCCGATTGACGAACTATTGGCAAAGTTTGAAGTTTATGGAGAATCTTTGTCTACTAGTTCAAACGGTGCACTAAAACAACTGATAATTTTGGCTGGAATAGATAAAGGGCAATTTGAGAAAATTAACCAGAAGCTTATTCCCTCTATACGGATCATTAGGATTTCTAACCCAACAAATGATTTTTTCACCTTTGCTCTCAAATCCTTGGTGAGCATTCGCCGAAGTGAAATCAAACCAGGATTAATAGTTGCCGGTGATTTTTGGGTAGGTGGCTTAAGCGCGTACATTCTTGTAAAGCTGTTTCGAATGAGGAGTAAAACGCAAATAACTCTCCATGGAAATCCTCTCAACACTCTTGACAGAGGGCTTAGAATAAAAAGCCGATTCCGTAAAATATTCTTTAGGTTCATGCTTCACAATTTCGATTCAATTAGATTAGTTTCGAGTAATCTTCTGCCACTCTTGAGATTTGACTTCCAGAATCTATCCCCAAAGGTGTTGGTTTCTCCGGTCTATATGCCTGCAATTCAAACTTCACACGTGACGGCAGATAAACGAAAAAGCATCACAATCATGGGGCGGTTGCACGAAGAGCGAAATCCTCTTGAAGCTCTATCTTCAATCCGCAAAATCCTCGCTGCTGATACATCATTGCAAGTTGATATTGTTGGAAATGGTCCAATGCAACAGGAAATCTTGGAGTTTTGTAAACGTGAATTTTCCGAGACTTCTTTCACTTTTTGGGGATGGTTAGCTCATAAGGATGCGTTGACCGTACTGGCCTCAAGCACTGTCCTTATTAGTTCAGCGCCTGAAGAGGGTTACGGACAAACTATTCGTGAAGCTCTTACTTTAGGAATTCCAGTTGTTGCTCGTAGAAATTCAGAGACGCTTGAGCTAAGTCACTCTTGGCCAGGGATAATCAAAACCTACGAATACGAAAAGGATGCAACGCAATTAGTGCTCGCGTATCTTGAAAACCCACCTCAGGAATCTGATTTTTCAGAATTCCGTGTAGATCTGAGACATAAGGTTGAAAACAGCTTAAAGAGACTTACTCAATCGTGGGTAGATCTCGCTTCTAGACAGAGTTAATCCAGTTTGTGAGCTGGCCCTGGTTGTCGCCCTCGGTTGCCCAATGAATGAAAGCCTTAATTCCATCATCTAATGATGTCTCCGGCTTGACTCCGATTAGTGACCTCAACAAAGTGCTATCCGCATATGTCAGTTCCACATCATTTACATTTTTCGCCGCTTCATTGATTTGAATCTCGGCACCAATATTGCTAGTTACTGCTTCAATCAAGTCGCTAAGCGCAACTGGTGAACCCCCTCCAACATTTACTACGTCAGAGTACCCCGAGGAATGTGAATTCAACTCTTGCGCTAAGGCAACAGTAGCCTCAACTATGTCATCAATATATGTGAAGTCTCTTCTGACCTTGCTCGATCCAAAGAGGTTGAATGGCTCCCCAGATAAGGCACAGGTAACCAAGCGGAAATAAGCCATATCGGGTCGCCCCATGGGCCCATAGGCTGTAAAAAATCTTAATCCTCTAGCTCGTGTCTTTGAATTGAGAATCAATGAACCTGCAAGAATCTCATTACACAACTTTGTTGCACCATAGAAGCTAATTGGCAAAGGGTGAGTATTCTTTTCAGAAAATGGAACTTCTAAAGCGTTGCCATAGACACTGGATGATGATGCGTACATAAAATTTGGTACAGAATGTTTTATCGTGGAAAGAATTACGTTCGAAAACCCTACTAGATTGCTTGATACGTATTTTTCATAGTCATCGATTTTCAACCTTACACCTGCTTGTGCAGCCAGATGAATTACAGTCTGAGGGTTAAATTCCATAAGAATCTTTTCAAATTCTTTGTGTTCTGTAATGTCCATTTCTACAAGTTGAATATTCTTTAATTCTTCGAACTTTACGGCTCGCAATCTTTTAAGTTTTGGTGAGTAGTAATCATTAAAATTATCCACAATGCAGACCTCAGCTCCAGATTTTGCCAAATCTAGAGCCAAGTGAGAGCCAATAAAGCCAGCCCCACCAGTGATCAAGAACCTCGTCATCGAATCCGCATTTCCACTCAATTAAGTTAGGTCTAATTCTAGTCTTAACTTTAGCTGAGAGAGTGTAGATTACTGACGTGGAGCACGAACTGATCATTTTCAACTACGCAATGGATGAAAAGAGTCCTGTGTTTGCACATCAACTGGATTCTGCCCTGCGCTTATCTAAGCAATTTTCCAACACAACCGTAATAACGGCTTACAAGCCAAATTCTATTCCAGACTTACCTCAAAATATGCGGGTTATTTCAACAAACTGGATGCCAGGAAAACCTGTTCGGAATATTTTCAATTTTTATCGTATTGCAATACCTCTTATTCTAAGAAAGAGAATTCACTCTGGAAGGCTCTCGGTTTTTTCACATATGACCGATACCCAATCTGCACTCATTTCTCCGCTTACAAAATTTTGCAGGATAAAACATATTCTGTGGTATGCACATACCTCACTTCCTCTTCAACTCAGAATCGCGGCACTTTTTGTTGATAAAATAGTCACATCCACAAAAGGTTCGTGCCCTGCGTTGAAGGCAGATGTACAGCCTCTTGGACAAGCTATAGATCCCTCTTTGTTTCCATTTAAACCTAAAGGTAGTTCAAAGCTAAGTCGTGGCGTCCATGTTGGTAGGCTCGATCGAAGCAAGAATTTGGAAGAAATCATTATCACTTGCAAGTCAATCAGGGAAATGGGTCACCCCATATCTTTTACTCAGGTTGGATCTCCCTCCAACTCGTTGAATGAGTCCTTTTCAGATGAGTTGCGGTCAAAGTATGAATCAGACATCAAGTCAGGATGGCTCAAATTCGTCCAGAACATTCCAAGGTTTCGCCTTCAGGAAACTTTTTTGGAGATGGACTTCTTTATTCACGCATTCCGTGGCTCTCTAGATAAAGCTCTTCTTGAAGCCAGCTGCTCTGGTCTTCCAGTAGTAACAGTCAATTCAGAATACATTGAGATTTTTGGGTGTTGGGGAGAAATCCAGAGTTTATCGCTTGAAGAAGAGTTCCTTGCGCTATCAAAGTTAACCGCCCTGGAACGAGAAGCAGAGCTTGAACGTAGGGCGGGAATTATTGTCCAAGAGCATTCATTGGACCACTGGGTTTCTAGCCTGGTTCAAATCCTATCTGAATGATCTCAGTCATCAAATCTGCGTGCAAGAATAAGGGTATGAAGATTTTATTGACTGGTGCGGCAGGGTTCCTTGGATCGCACTTGAGTGAAAAGCTGCTTGCCGAAGGTCATGAAGTTGTTGGAATTGACGATTTATCTACCGGCAATATTCGTAACATAAATCATCTTCTTCAGAACCCTATGTATTCATTTCAAGAACATGACGTAAGGAATCCCATTAAGGTTAAGGTTGAGGCGATTTTGAACTTTGCATGCCCGGCTTCCCCAATCCATTATCAGGCAGACCCGGTCCGAACAATCGAGACTAATTTTCTGGGTATTATAAATTTGCTTCATCTGGCTAAAGAGACTGGGGCTAAGCTCATTCAAGCATCAACAAGCGAGGTGTATGGCGACCCAGAAGTTTCCCCTCAGAAGGAAACATACTGGGGAAATGTAAATCCGATTGGCATTCGATCTTGCTATGACGAAGGTAAGCGCGCTGCGGAGACACTCTGTTTTGACTATCAACGTCAATATGGGGTGGACACAAGAGTAATTCGTATTTTCAATACTTATGGACCTCGAATGGCAAAATTTGATGGTCGCGTGGTGAGCAACTTTATTGTCCAGGCCCTTTCAAATGAACCAATAACAATTTATGGTGATGGGTCCCAAAGCAGATCGTTTTGTTATGTCGATGATTTGGTGCGTGGCATTTACCAAATGCTCATGCTTCCCGCTTCACCTGGTGCTCCGATCAATTTAGGAAACCCAATTGAGTTCACAATGCTTGAACTGGCAGATAAAGTCATTCAGATCACTAATTCCAAAAGCAAGCTTGAATTTAAACCTTTACCCCAAGATGACCCGAGGCAACGTAAACCTGACATATCTCGTGCTGGAGAAGTCTTGAACTGGGAACCAAGCATAAATTTGCATGAGGGTATTGAAAAAACTTCTAAATATTTTGCTCAAATCCTTTCCAATGTTTGATGTAGTTCACATAATTACCACTATCGAACGTGGCGGTGCAGAAAATCAACTTCTAATTCTTGTGCGCGAACAAGTAACTAGAGGGCTCAAGATTGCGGTGATTCCACTTAAAGGGAGAGCAGAACTTCAGCAAGAATTCTTGAATCTTGGCGTGGTTGTGTTTTCTGAGTTCACTTCTTATTCTCTTTTTGATCAAATCCATGCTTGCAAAAAGATTGCCTCAGAAACCCGCATAGTGCACTGTCATTTACCTCGCGCAGAATTAATCGGCGCCCTGGTCTCCTCAAGGACTACCCTCGTAGTTTCCCGCCACAATACAGAACCCTTTTTTCCTGGGGCTCCTAAACTTGTATCCCGTTACCTTTCTAGATTTGTTTTCAGCCGAGCAAAGGGCTGCATCGCAATTTCTAAAGCTGTTGCAGATTATCTAGTAGCGTCGTCTGAAATACCAAAGATTTCAGAAGCAGAAATTATTCTATACGGGTTTGATAACGAGTTTTCCAATTATATTGATCCTCGCAAAGACATCGAGGTTGACTTACTTGCTCGACTACAGGAGTCGAAGCTTGTAGTGACAACTATTGGTAGATTAACAGCGCAAAAGGACTACCCCACCCTTTTTTCTGCCTTTGCGTTAATCCTAAAGACAGAACCCAACTCGATACTCCTTGTTATTGGAGAGGGTGAGCTGCTGTTGGAGCTCAAGGAAATGAGTAAAGTTCTTGGTATTTCTAACCAAATAGTTTGGGTGGGAAAGACAAAAAATGTAGCGAGCTATCTATCAATCTCAGACGTTTTTGTGCTAACTAGCAAGTATGAAGGATTTGGATTGGTGCTTTTAGAATCTATGTCCCTCAACGTTCCCATTATTGCATCCAATAATTCAGCCATTCGGGAAGTCTTAACTCCTGAGCATAGAGGATTGGTAGATACCGGAGACCAAAAAGAGTTTGCCTCTCGAATTCTGGACTCTCGAAGTGAACCCTTACGCTCTGCTATTCTCAAATTTCAATCCAAGCGCTTTAGGGATTTCAGTCCTCAGAAAATGGAGCTAGACATATTCCGCTTATACTCTCGACTCACAAATTTCACAAGTAGTTGTTAAGGGTTGACTCAAACTTCTTATGAAGTGCACTCTGGGAAGCATTTTCAAAATAACTTTTCAATGAATTTTCTCGTAACAAATTCAAAGCATCAACATCGTCTATTACGCTTTCAATTTTCTCTATAACTGATTGTCTGGATAAAGCTTGGAGGCTCAAGTAATTGCGAGATGTACAAAACAGTTCCTTCAGGACTTCATGTTCTGGTGAGACGTATGGGACTCCAAAATAGGCACTTTCAAAAGCCTTATGAGGAATGGTATAGCTCAAGCGTGAATTATTCGACATCTGTCCTAAAGACAACTGCGCATTCTCATATAGCCATCGAATCTCACCATTAGACACATGACGACTAATAAGTATTGTCTTAGAAGGATCTACATTTCTTATTGGTTTATTTGTCACAATTACGAGAATCCAGTCTGGGCGAATTAGCTCCTGAAGAGAAATGACCAGGGGCAAGCCAGACTCGGGATTATCCTTCCCACGAAATAGGATAATCTTTTTCTCACATACATCTAGAGTCAATTCAATTGGGCGTACTGCCTGAACACTATCAAAGGCTAGTTCATTAAGGCCGGTCAGGCGGACAGATAATTTTTTCTTGGGTAGAAAGAATTTCTGCGCGACTCGGTGAAGCTGCTCGGTAGATTCTAGAATCAACAAATCACAAAAATGGAAAGAAGTGATGTCAATTAAGAAGCTCAGTAACTTTGAAGTCCATTTTCTTAGCAACTTTTTTTCAAATGTGCTTGCGTCAGAGAGTGGCCAACCTGCATCTAGAACCACACTAAACTTTGTGAAAATTTTGAGATACGGCACCAAAAGATGAGATGGAGACATCACAATTACGACTGCCTCGCGAGGGTCAATTGTGTACTTCAGCAGCCGTACCGACTTGATTATTTCCTTTGGAGCATACGAGAGCTGGACAAAGACATCTTGGCTTCTCTTCCCTTGAAATACAACCCCGCTTCGTGAGTACTCTGAATCTAAAAATGAGAGAAATACCCTTTTGGAATGATTCACAGTCCGATAGCCTACTTCCATATCAGCCTAAACTTACAAGATAGAATTAACTGTGCTCTCAAGAATCTTCCCGCCAATACGTATCCATATTTGGGGAGGACTTGGTTCGCAACTATACGCTTGGGCACTATATATTGAACTTTTAGAGCGATTTCCTCGCCGGAGATTACAGTTGGTTTTTCATAACGGTGGGGTCACAAAGCGAAGTCCAGAAATAGCTCAATATTTTAGAAAAGATGAAGTCAGGATCGTCTTAGATTTCAGTAACTCGAGTAGCGGGTCTAAAGCTTTGCCCGTGAAGTTTTCTTTACGAAGAGCAGGAAGGACGATAATTGTTCGTTTTCTGATTTACTCAGGATTCTTATCAAATTGCGATGAAAAAGACTCGTTCACTTCTCTAAAACCATGGGTACTACAAATACGCGGACATTATTCATATCTAAGGATTAAACGCGCAACAATTATGAAAATCTACACCAGCATGAACAAGGAGAGGGAAGTTGATCCGGCCAGATATTTCATTGGGGTACACGACCGTCTAGGAGATCTACTGTCGTTGGATTCGAAAGGTCCTACTTCCTCGCATGCTGTCATTTCTGAGCTTCACAAAGCAATACAGGAGAATCCTGCTATTGGGGTTCGAGTTTTTTCGGACAGTATTGAAGAGGCCAAAAAACGCTTGATGTCAGTGGAAAGTCTTGCTGACATTGAATACTGTGATCAAGATCCAAAATCAACAATAATCCAACTTGTTAGTTCAAGATACTTTCTCGGAACTAGTTCAAAGATTTCCATTTGGGTCGTAATCTTTCGTAACTCGGTTGATCCTCAAGGAATAAACGTCATGCCTTCCAACCTACGCGAGAATCTGATTTCAAATATTGGAACTAGTGAATGTATCTCATATTATTGATTTTCCCAATCGCTCTTGATTAACTCCCAATTTTCTAGGTGTATGTTGGACATTTTCAAGTTTTCTCCGGAATCTCGGAACCAAGTTGCCGGTGCAATTTTTTTTCCCTTAGTGCCAGAAAGGTAAGCACCCCACCATGAGAATGAGGAATTAGATAGAATCAAATGCGGGGCATGAGAGAGAATGACCAGAGTCTCATAATCTGGAATTGCAATTGGGGCTTGAACTATCTCCGCTTCCCTGGCCCAGGTGGGTTTGTTTGATCCTTCGAAATCGCTCAGGCTGTCCGACACGATATAAAGTTTTTTGGGGCGGGCTCTATTCATCGCCTGCTCATAATAATAATCACTCAATACGCCAAATGTTTTGAAGTGATTTAAGTAGTCACCGCGACGAATATGAACCACTGTTGAATCCTCTTGCTGGATTTTCTCAATGAAATTCTTGGTCCACCCTGAAATAGGCCATGTCGAGACTCTGAAATCAAAACCCATCCGCTCTAAGGCGATTGGAAATTCTCGGTTTTGAAAGAATCCTCTCACAATAGAATTTTTTTGAGCAATGTACTCGGAGGGGTGCAACCCAAATTGGTCATGTACGACTTGCCGTGGTCTGAAATGTCGTGAATCTAAAGCATAGAACTCATGGAGCCTAGCTGACAAATTTCTTCCGCTCACGAAATTGCCTGGGAGTAATCCTTCAATTGATCCAGATTTGGTCGAAATTCCTCTCATGAAGAACGTCGGTTGTAATCCGTTCGATTTTGCAAAAAAATTGCCAGCCGAATAAATAAAGAGTTGGTTTCCAAGACCTCCACGCATTTCGATTGCGAGTCTGTCTTGCATTATTTTCCACTCATTCCTACTTCTATTGCTGGTGCGATATCATAGTAGAATGGAGCTTAAGTGATACTGGAGCGACTTGTTACCTCGTTCCGATGGAGACTGTTAAGTCCAACATCCCCGCAACTTGCCACGTCTAAACACAATTTGATTACCCTCGGGTCTAAGTATGGGCGTAAAACTTTTGCCGATTTATTCACGCCTGGGACTCATCCCACAGTTGTGTCAGCCGGTGTTGGTGAGGATATTAGCTTTGATTTAGAGTTTCAGGCATTGACGGACGCAAAAATCATCCTGGTAGATCCAACACCTGCCGCAATAAACCACTACAAAGAGGTAGTTGTGAGGCAGGGTCATCCACGAAGCGCAGACTATTCTCCATCAAGTCGTCAGAGTGTAGAGAATTATTCCCTAGAAAAAGTCAACTTTAGTCGTATTGAATATGTCGCAAAGGCACTTTGGTCAGAGATAACCACGCTACCTTTTTTTGAACCCAAGGACTTATCGCGTGACGGTAGTTTTTCTCTCAATTCGATTCATACTTTTTATAACAAAGAGACAAACTCTATAGTCGTAGAAACAACAACTATCTCAGAAATCATTAAGCAGAATGGGATTTCTATCCTTGATATTCTGAAAATGGATATAGAAGGGGCTGCTCTTGAAGTACTGGAAGACTGTTTCAAAAAAAGAATTTATCCCATGCAGATTCTTTTGGAAATTGATGAATTTCATTTCCCAAGCTTTAGAAGTAAACTGCGTGCCAAAAAACTTTTCAAGTTGCTCGAGCATCATAGCTACGATCCAATAGCCAGAGATAACTGCGATTTCCTTTTCTTGCGGACTAATTCACGTGACTAGTTTTCCTCTAGTTTTTTTCACCTATTTTAATTCAAAATTCTTAGTGCAAGGAACGGTTGCCATTAATTCATTTCTTAAAGCAAACCCACGGGCAATTGGTTTTGTATATTCTGACGACCAATTTGTGGTTGATGCCTTGGAAGCGCGGTTCCAAGGTCAATCTGTCACCGCAATAAATCTCAGGGATATCCCTAACCTAGTGAAGGAAATGGAGACCATGAGTGACAGCCGTAATGATATTGAATTGCTAATCTCACTTAAACCTTTTCTCTTCTTAGAAACGTTTATGCGCCTTCCAGAACAAGCCATTCTTTTCTACATTGATGCTGATCTTTTTTTCTATCAGTCCATCGAAGTGATTTTGGATGAGATGAAGGGTTTCGAACTTTTGCTGACTAAGCACATTTTCCCAGATTCAATGAGTGAGAGCGTGAAGTATGGTGAAATCAATGCAGGCTTGATAGGTGCACGAAATTCGCCTGCCGCATTAGAGATAATTGCGGATTGGGCATCGAAGTGTCGCGAGTGGTGTCACCTTCGCTTAGAGGTAGACAGGTACGCAGATCAACTTTACTTAAACGCCTATCTTGAAGATATATCCGTGAAAGCAATTTCTAGCCCAGGAGTAAACAATGGGGTGTACTACTTTAGGCAGTTTAGAAGTTTGAATCAAAAATCTAATAAGGTCCTTATTGAAAATTCTGAGCTGGTTTGTTTTCATTTTCATGGCATTAGAGTGACAAAGAATTTTATTCTTACTGGATTTAATCGATATAACTATCCTTGTAATGGCAATAGAGTTTGGCGGTTAATTTACCGGCAATACATCAAGCAAGTACGTCTCGAATTCGAGTTTTTTAAGTTGAGGGTAAGTTCTGAATTATTGATGTCTCTAGTGTTTGAGCTAAGGCAAGATTATAGACGTACTTTGATTATGTGGTTCAGACGTACTTTAGTTTTGAATAGAAGACTTTGGAAATGGTCTGTCTGATGCTTAGTCACACATTACCCATATTAGTTCTTGCGTTTAACCGTCCAGATTTACTCAAAGATCAATTGGAATTCTTGAATTCTCATAATTGTTCAACTGTATACATTTCAATTGATGGGCCACGAAAAGGAAAATTCAACGAGGATTCATTAGTTGCAGAATGTATTGATCTAGCGAGAAAGTATATTCCTGAGAATAGAATTAACATTTTCAGTGCGAATCAAGGTTGTAGATTGGGAGTTGTAGGAGGAATTAACTGGTTCTTTGAAAGGGAATCATGTGGACTTATCTTAGAGGACGATGTTCGTTTCAATCCACTTTTCCTTCATTTTGCAGCTGTTGCACTGAGTAGGTACGAATTTGAATTCAGTGTTGGGTCAATTTCTGGATACACCCCCATTGATCTGAGCCAGAACGAATGCATGGGGGCAAACACTTTCTTTCATCCCTATTTCTCAAGTTGGGGCTGGGCAACATGGAGGAGTCGGTGGGAAAAATACAGCTTGGAACAATCAGATTGGGAGCAGGTACTGCTAGAAAAAAGGATGCCACGTTTGGAGAGAACGTTCTGGCGCGAAAAATTCTCTTCAGTTTTCGATGACTCAATGGATACCTGGGACTATCAGTTTATTCTTTCCAATTTTAGGTTTGGCTGGAACACTCTAGTGCCTAGGGCTAATCTGGTCACAAATGTTGGATTTCGTCCCGACGCCACCCATACACGCAATCACCGAGATTTTGCGCTTAATGAAGCTTTCGATTTGGACGTCAATGAACACGACTGGCCTAACTCAACGGTTGCAAATGATGAGATTTCAAGAATCATCTTGAGAAGGCAATATGGAGTCAGAGTGGACTTATTCTCACTCATAAAACATCAAATCAAAGCTATCATTTATCGATTTGTGTAGTTCTGCATTACTCTTGGCGTATGAATTCAGTTTTAGTAACTGGTGGAGCCGGATTTATTGGTTCCGAAGCAGTTCGAGCTCTCGTAAGCTCGAATGAATATCGCAAGATTTTTGTTGTAGATAAACTTACCTATTCTGGAGATTTGCGTAGGATTCAAGGAGAATTGAACAACTCTACTCTTGAATTTATTGAGTGCGACATAAATGAGATTGATGAATACAAAGCGGCACTAAAGGACTGTGCGCATGTTCTTCATTTCGCCGCAGAATCCCATGTAGATCGGAGTATCTCGGATGGGTCGCCATTCATTTCATCGAATATCTCAGGTACTTATACATTGCTAGCTGCAACGAAGGAAATTCCTTCCATTCGAACCTTAATTGTTTCCACAGACGAGGTATACGGTTCAATAACAAACGGTGAAGCCTATGAAACTTCCGCACTTAATCCCTCTTCGGTGTATTCCGCTTCAAAGGCTGCTGCTGATTTGCTGTCACTTGCTCAAGTGAGTACATATGCGCAGGATGTTGTGATTACACGTTGCTGCAATAACTACGGGCCATGGCAAGATTTGGAAAAAGTTATTCCCACTTTCATCTCGAAAATTCTGGCGGGCAGTGAGCTTCCTGTTTACGGTAGTGGGGAAAACGTGCGTGAGTGGATCCATGTGAGTGACCACGTTGCTGGAATCTTGACTGCGCTTAAGAATGCAACTTCGGGTGAAACCTACAACATAGGCACTGGAATTAGAGTGAGCAATTTAGACCTAGCAGATAGGTTGCTATCATTTGCTGGCTATTCAGCAAGTAAGATTCGCCACGTAGATGACCGACTGGGCCATGACTTCAGATACGCAATCAATTCAGAAAAAATCAGGCATGACTTGGGCTGGGCTCCCAAGGTAGATTTCGATTTTGGTCTTAGGGAAACCTATAGCTGGTACAAAGAAAACCCAGAATGGTTGGGGGTTTAGCTTAGAAGAATGGGATATTGCTAGCAGGTGGTTCTGGCACGAGACTTTGGCCCAACACTAAAGTTACAAGTAAGCAGTTACTGCCAGTTTATGACAAACCAATGATCTACTACTCATTGACAACTCTGATGTTGTCAGGTGTCCGAGACATAGTTTTGGTAACGAATGAAAATCATTTAACAGATTTTGAATCCCTCTTACTTGATGGTTCGCAGTGGGGTATTTCAATTAGGTTTGCTGTACAAGATCAACCTCGGGGTATTGCAGATGCTTTTCGACTTGTCCCATTGGAAATGCGCAGTCAAGCTATCGCATTAATGCTTGGCGACAATTTTCTTTATGGTGCAGGCTTAGGGCTTTCGCTTGAGAAGTTGTTTTCAAATAAGGGTGCGCTTGTATTCTCCTATGGGGTGAAGAATCCAGAGGAGTATGGGGTCTTTTCGTTTAATGAAAATGGTGAAGTTTCAGGGATTGTAGAGAAGCCTGCTAATTTCGTCAGCAATCAGGCAATTCCAGGTTTGTATTACTTTGATCAAAACGTCTTTCAAATAGCTGCTAATTTAAAACCTAGCAGTCGTGGTGAACTAGAAATAACGGATGTTCTTCGCGAGTACCTAGAGCAAGACCAACTAAAGGTTATCCCATTAGCGCGAGGAACTGCATGGCTGGATACAGGGAGTGCCGATTCACTGCTTGAAGCTTCTGAATTTGTGAGAACAATCGAAAAAAGACAAGGGTTGAGTATCGGTTCTCCCGATGAGGTTGCATATCGTATGGGCTTTATCGACTTTCAACAATTCTCAAGATTAATTAATGCGATGCCTAGCTGCTCATACAAGGAGTACCTTCAATCAATGAGTTCAACTCCTTAGACTTAAACCGAGTCTTCGATAGAGACGAACGATGAAATGCCTATTTAGGTTGTACGAATTCCAGCTCGAATTAATAAATTTTGGGTTGATATAGAGTTTGAGGCCACTGTTAACCATAGAGAAATGCAAGTCAATGTGCTCGGAATAAGTCTCTTCCTCGAGGCCGAGGTACGTGTAGTCATGGTTCAAGAAGATTTCTGCTTTGTAAACACCCAATCCTCCGAAAGCGGAGTTGACTGATATCCACTCTGGGCGATTTTGAAGTTTCAGCATTTTTGAGTAGAAATGATCCCTTTTTATCCTGTCTATCTCAAGATACTTCTTCAAGTTGTCTAGAGGTTTAGGATTTCTTTCAAACTTTGAGCTCACTTTCTTCTCTAATAATTTGACGTGGGTGAAGATGTTTTGCGGCATCCAAATAGGGTGTCGCAAGGCAAAAAGATCGTAGTATCCGTGCGTCTGCACTGGAAAACATGCATCCCATGTAATTGGGGAATCAAAGCAAGACTCTAAATAGTCGGACTTCAAAGCATTATTAATACCGTCCAGGTCACAGATAAGTACAAAATCCCATTTCTCCTGCCCTAGTGATTCCCTAATTTTGTCTACATACACCTGGCGGCAATGTCTTATTCTTTCGATTCGATTTGGTATAACAGTTTGTAAGTTCCCAAGACATACAAATGACACATCCGTATACTTGTTTTTTAGTCTTTCCAATTCCTCGCCAGATTTATCAGTTGAATCTGATTCAACGAAGTAATAAGACTTTGACCAGTTTTCCTTTAATGCCGAGTCGATTATCGAGACGTCTCGGGCTAAAGTTTTTTCCACATTGCGTACAGTTCCAACAATCAGAATTCTTTGGTTCTTCATTTAGTTCTCATAACTTGACTGAATTTCTTAGTCTGCGCTTTCTGAAGACTTCTTTTGCTTTCGAATCCCCTGCAATTGTGAGGCTATCTAATCTCTCAACTAACCTGGAGATTGCTCTCCCGGTGGAGCACTTGATTAGGGAATTAGCAGTGGTTACCCGCTGACCCATCCAGCTAGGTCGAAGTTCTTTGGTGTTCGTGCTTCTAGTGTCTGAAAATCCCTCATTGTCAGAAATTCTAAATATGGGCAATACGTGTTCGAGATCTAATTTGAATGAAAGAAATTGCATCTGATAATCCCAGGTTAACTGTGGATTCACAATTATCTTGTTGAATCGATACATCCACGTAACCTTATTGAAGGTAGGCAATGAGTTCCAGATTTTTGAATTCTTCAATCCATCTGATAGCTCTTGCTCATTAATTTCATGACTATATGACGACCAAACTTCTCGACTGACACACCATCCCCAAGCCGAAAAATATTTCGTAGTTCTCCAAGCATTAAGCCAAGTGAAATGCCGTGCACTTCTTATGGGGGAAAAACCCCCTATTGTTGCGATATTTAACCCCGTGTTCAAGGTTATTGCATTCAAAATGTTTTTTACAAAGTTTTGAGAGAGCGCCACATCATCTTCAATAACTAAAACGTACTCGTGGGTTTCAAGAGCTCTTGAGACTGATCCTGTTATGTGTCGGACGAGGCCTAAGTTTTCTGCATGAATCAGAAATTCTATATCCTGGCAAGTTTCTGAGACCTCAAGCTTTAATCTCTGGAATTCTTCTAGGGCTTCTTGGTTGCAACCACCATCAATAGAGATAATCAATTTGCTTGGAGTAACGTCGCCCAATTCGCTTATGCGTCTCCGGATAAACTCAGGTCGATTGTATCCGATCAGCAAAATTGCGAGTGCATTACTCGTCTTGGGAAGACTAGTCATTACGTGATCTATATTCTTGCAAGTTAGACTTATACTTACCGTTCGAACTGCCCTGTAATACACTTGATGGTTCTTGCCAGTAACAATTTGCGTTGAGTTTCTTGATAATTGCATCAATGGCAAAGTCAATCGGGACCCAGTTGATTATTCCGTGAACTTTGAATTCGTCTAGAATTTCTACAGCTAGTGTGCGGTTTACCAAATAGGCTACCGTGCATCGAGTCATTGGGGGTTTAATCTGGTAGAAGTTCCCAAAGGGCATCGCTGTATCTGACTTCTTTATAAACAAATTTGGGCCTACTCCGTCATTCAAATTGATCCATAATCTGTGATGGTGGGGTAATTTGATTAAATTTTGAAGGGTGTCTACGAAATTTTCTTGTATCACTGCGTCGTCTTCTAGGACTAGAATCCATTTCTTATTTGTTGCAATTCCACGCTCTAGTGCTTCTAAATGCATCAGTGCCACCTCATACCAATGGGATGGCAGTGCCTTCCGTTGTGGGAGAGAGCCCATGATTGACGACTTGGCGCGCTTACTGAATCTACTGCTTAGTTTTAGTAGCTTAATAATCAGCTGGCTTACTGAGCGAGAGTATTTTTGCGTAAATGAATTGAACCTTAATCCCGCGGCAAAATCTATTTCTCTCATTAGATTTATTTCTTGAACAAATCGGTATTGACTATCTTGCGTGCTGGGGATGTCCGCCTCAGTAATCCATTGAAGCTCGGGGAAAGAGCTAACCAAGTGATTTAGGTGCTGTCTTCGTTCCATTAAGGGTGAGTAATGAATAATTCCAATGAAAACATCGGAGTTGACATTAGGCACTTTTATTTGCCCACTTTACATCGCTTTTGGTTGAATCATTTGGCATGTCTAATTCATGGGGAATTTGTCTCTTCTTTAATATGCTCGAGCGACGAGAAATGTTATGAAAAGTTAATTCAATGACTCTCGGTATGGTTACTCCGTGAAGAGAAAACGCTCCGCAACAATTATTGGCGTGACTGTGTACGAGGTCAAAATCCCTTAACATTTTCTCAAATACGGGTGAAATCACAGATTTGAAGTATTCTCGGTTAATCACTCGCTCCAGACCATGAAATTCAACAATTATGATCCGGAATCGCTTTAAGTCGTTTTGAGAAATTCGTAGCAATTCTGAGAATTCAGCACCTTCAATATCTAATTGAAGAATAAGATCGGGAGCGCTGCTGCGCGGTAAATTCTCCAATAGGGATGTTAAAGAAATGAACCGTTCTTTTTCTCCCTCCCCAATCCATGCATCTATAAACTCAACTCTTGGACTAAGATTTTCTGGTTTCTTTTCTATTCTGTCGACAATTATTGATTCAATGTTGTGAGAGTCAAGAAAGAACTTCTCGAAACTCCATTCGGCGTCACATCCCCCTGAGATGAGCTTCGAGATTCCGCCGAAATCATTTGGTACCAAGTAGCCGCCGTCTGAAATGGATCCCGCGCGAATCAATTCATAGCCGTTATCCACAGGTGTCAATTTTTCTCTGAAATCTAATATCGAAGAGCGTGAAGTGGTTTTGCTAATCTGATACCCAATTTTGTTGACTATTTTATTAACTAAGTTTGCCTTTGAAATCACTCCGTCAGAATATCGGTATTTTTGAGTTACTAAGGCATTTGTGCATCACAAGCAGTCCCACGTTTCAGCGGTTTAGTCCAGAATTGTGACTCCATTAGGAGTTGACAGGTGTACCCCAACTATTCCAGTTTGATTATCGTTAGCTGCAGGGTCCACCCATTCAATACTTATCTTGTCTAATGAAGCGAGTATGTCGTCCCTAAACCAAGATTCTGAGAGTTGGTCTTTATCTGAAATCACAATTTTTTCAATCTCAGCAAGAGGGGTTCCATCTTGTGAAGGGTGATCTGTAGATAGCCATTCAATGAAAAATGGGAACTCGCGCGAGTCTGCAATCTCCTTAACACCAATTTGTTTCCACTTTAGGTCAGTTCCATTTGGGCGCGTGCGATGACCCTCGATTGCTTCTCGACCAAACTTTGCCTCAATTGGTGAAAGGTCGCTTGTGCTGAACACCCAGGTGAACCAGCCGCCGCCTTCATTTGCCTTCTTAGAAACAGCCTGGCCCCATGGGGTTTGCTCGGTAGCCGGGTGATCAAGAGGGCACACAACTTCAATGTATTGACCATTTCTTAGCGCACAAGTGAAGTTTCTAGTGCCAAATCTTGGGTGAATCCCACCATCTACAAATGCACTTCCAATTCGAGAGCCTAGGCGTTGCACTGTGTCTGCAAGTTGGTCATGAGAGGTCACATAAGAAACATGGTCTAGGCGCATGGTGGAATTCTGCACCATTACGAGGGGTGCTAATTACCAGAGTTTAAGGCTGGGCGAGCCGGCACATAAGCGCTTCACATGCGGCCAATGGGGCAGCATTCATTGCTATATGGCTGCGTGTTTCCATGATGGCGTCTAACTTCTTGATGCTGGGGCTGGCTGGTGAACTGGCGGCAAAAGTAGCTACCTCTCGAGATAAGTCTGAGTTAATGAGGGTGCCTGCAGACCCAGACTGTACCATCATCACATCCCGGTAGAAGGTAGCCAAATCTAGGAGTGCGCCATCTATGGAGTCACGGACCATTCGAGTAGCTCGAGATTTCTGCTCTTTCTCAAGTTCTTTAACTGCTTTAGATCCTCCTGTTGCCATTCCGCGGCCTGTGGCACCTTTCCCGTAAGCTTCCTGAAGTTTTTCAATTTCAATTTCATCTCGTGACTCTGATGATGTCTTTGCATCCTCGGTTGCAATATCGACAAGAGTTTGTGCTGCCTGAACAGCGGAAGCAAGCGAGCCCAATTGCATGGGCAATTGCATAATCACTTTACGATTACTGCGCGCAGTTTCATTCGTTGCCAAGTAGCGAGCACGTCCAATATGTCCCTGACTTACCTTGGCAGCAAAAAGCGCCATGTCTGGTGAAATCTTATCTCGATTTATCAGTACTTGAGTAACCGCTTCAGTTGAAGGAGTACGAAGTTGAAGATGGCGACAGCGTGATCGAATGGTTGGTAAAACATCATGAAGAGTTGGTGCACAGAGTAGCCAGACAGTTCTTGTTCCTGGTTCTTCAATTGCTTTAAGTAGCGCGTTCGCTGCAGATTCAGTGAGCCTGTCAGCATCTTCCATTACAACCACACGCCATCCACCCAAAGATGGTGCCCAAGCAACTCGAGTTAGTAGTTCGCGAATTTCTTCAACCTTGATTGACAAACCTTCGGTACGAATAACTTCAACATCTGGATGTCCGCTAGTTTTTGCAGAGTTGCAATCACTGCAGGTGCCACAACCATTATTTGGGCAGATGAGGGATTGTGCAAAGGCGACAGCCGCTGAAGATCTGCCTGAACCTGGAGGACCTGTAAACAGCCAAGCGTGGGTCATTTCTTGACTCTGAGCGCCTTCACGTGATGCGGCAGCAGCTGCTTGAAGAATCTCAATGATGTGTTCTTGACCGACGAGGTCGTCAAAGACAGATGACATTTACTTTCTAAACCGCTTCTTTTTCTCAGGTTCAGAGTTGCGCTTCAGGGCTTGTAATTCACTGACGCGTTCAGCGATCTGAATATGGATTTCATTTGCTGGCTGGGTGCCATCGACTACGAAGTATCTTTCAGGATCCATCATGGCAATCTGCAGGTATTCCTGACGGACTCGTTCATGAAAATCATTTGATTCAGCTTCAAGGCGATCTCGAGATTGCAATCTACCTAAACCAGTCTCTGCAGGAAGGTCAATCAAAATTGTCAGAGTTGGATACAAACTCTCTGTTGCCCAACGAGATATTCGTGCAACCTCTGTTGGGTTGAGAACTCTGCCCGCACCTTGGTAAGCGGCAGATGAATCAAAATATCGATCAGAGATAACAACTTCACCTCTTTCAAGAGCAGGTCTAATCATCGAGTAAACATGGTGGGCACGATCTGCTGCATAAAGAAGTGCCTCAGCACGTGGTGAGATGTCACCTGTTTCGTGCCCTAGAAGTATCTTGCGGAGATCTTTACCAAGTTCAGTTCCCCCGGGTTCGGGGGAGAGGAGAACTGTTTCACCCGCTTGTTCTAACCATTGAGCCAACAACTTTGATTGTGTTGATTTACCTGTTCCTTCGC
>JACCDI011185893.1_pt1 | contig 29869 bp, 17 predicted proteins | sample 7442791 | NCBI WGS metagenome assembly JACCDI01 (sample SAMN15323434, study PRJNA562643) | freshwater metagenome | isolation source: river surface water | place: USA:Blue River Watershed | collected 2017-08-15
GAGAGGTTACATAAAGTGCGCCAAACGGGCGCGGTAGGTCTCCTCATTTACAGGCAACTCAACACGTTCCATTCTGTGATACTGATCAATCTTGTGAATCGAAACAGTGATATCAGAAGGCATATGGAATCCGCGAGCAAGGTACTTTTCCAAACGAGCAAGTCGTTTCGGAGCAGTAACTCGATCAATCGGACAACCAATGGTTCGACCAGAAGACGGAGTGAAATAATTCGCAAAAATGTCAGGTGCCTTATATAAAACAAGACGCTTGTTTACAAGGTCGTCATAATGATTACACACATAATACTCTTCGTATACAGGGAAATCGTGACGCTCCGTTCGGAACGCAATGAAAGTGTCATTGATTGTGAAATCAGTATGACGCAAAACATAGGCACAGTTGCTTGTAATATGAACAACATCAATCTTAGCGCCACTTGTGGTGTGCTTGAAGGTTTGAACTTTGAAAATATACAGACTAAAGTCATAATTGTTTTCGTGTCCATAAGATACAGACTCTTCAACATAACCATAGCGAGAAAACCACGTAGTGATCGTCTCAAAATAAGAAATTGCTTCAGAACTTTTCGGGTCGCAAAGGTACCAGGGAACAGGCATAAAAATGTCCATATCACCAGGCGTAAAGTTATCCTCGACAGGACGGATGGATGCGATGGCAAAAGAGCCAGCAATCACAGCATTTTTCGCTCCAAGAAAGTTAGCAAGATCCGACTTGGGAATACCAAACGGTTCAAGCATATTCTCGAAAGGAGTAACAGGGGTCACAGTAGTAGAGTTCATTTTAAGTAACGTAAATCAGTAAATCGTCAAAAGAGAATACTAATTTTAAAATAATTATTTATATTGATTCCTCTTTATAACTCTTTGATTCGGTCAATTTTTTAACTTTTTTTTTTACGTTCTATTTTTTTATATTCTAATTTATAAAAAAATAAAATGATTTACGTTCTATTTTTTAAAATTATCATTTTGTATATATATTATATGATCTTAAAAGAAAAGTAATAATAAAAAAATATATATATTTAAAATGATTTCTTTATATTTAGTGAATCCAATATCTAAATTATGGGTAGAAAAGTATCGTTTTTTTAAAATAACACATGAACCTTCAAAAGCACATTTTATTGTTTTTGAAACAAATGGCGATCCTGTTGGATCTATATATAGTTTAAAAAAACAGATTCCACTTGAATTTCATCATAAAATTATATTTATTTTATCAGGAGATCAAAATGCTCATATTGATGATAATTGTGTTTGGTATACTTGTGGTATAAAACCGTCCGGATTAGCGCGTTATCAACGTCAAATATTTGTGACAAATCCTGCGATTTTCCGATATTCAAATCCAATCAAAACGATTGATTTGAATAAAAAGCGAAATATAGATATTTATTTTAAGGGATCGATTTGGAAAGGAATGAGAACGGAGATGAAAGAGTCGTTAGAAATATATCCAAATGTGATGATTGAAGATTTCTCTTCTTATTGGGATTGGCGTTTTGAAAAAGAGCGTACTCAAAAAGAGATTGAAGATAAAGCGTTTGAATTATATGATACATTAACCAATGTGAAACTTTCATTATGTCCAAAGGGAAATGGAAATAGTTCAATGAGAATTATTGAATCAATTGCGTGTGGTTCGATTCCTGTGTTAATTAATGATTTTTCGGCACCATTTGGATATGATTATTCGCAATTTTGTTTAGTATTTGATACAGAAAAAGATAGTTATGAAAGTATGTATGAACAATGTATGGAGTTAATTAATGATACAGAAAGATATAAACTTTATCAAAAGCGTGGTTATCATTTTTATAGAAAAGTTGTATTATCTGATTTTAGATATATACCATTTTATGATTATGAAGATGTAAATACAGTATGTTATGGATTTTCATCGTTTATAGCGAATGATTTATTATTAAAATATTTCCGTGAAAGAAATACGTTTTATAAATTTATATTATAAATTAAGATTCAATATTATAAAAGTTTTTAAGTAATGTTATATCATTACGAATATGTTGTATTTCAAAACGAATAGTTTGTAAAACTTCGATCATAAGAATAATTTCTTCTTCATTTTGAAAATCGGAAGTTAAACATTTATTTATTTTTTCTTCTAAAATATTTAATTTCGCAATTGTTTCTCTTTTTAATTCTTGATATTTTTTCTCTTCATGATTTGATGTATAAGATTGTAAAGGTTCAAATGTTTCTTGAATCATATGATAAATGTAGTTTATATTTATCATATTTATATAAAAAAAATAAAAAAATAAAACGATTTAGATAATTTTTATTTATGCTTGTTTACGATTTTCTTTGATTTCTTGAATTTTTGATTTTAATTCCTTTACTTCTTTAGAAGCACCTTTTAATGCTTGTACAAGAAGAGGGAATATTTCTTGATATCTTACTGTATATAAATCTTTTTCATTTTCAGGTACATCCACAACTTCAGGTAATATTGTTTCTAATTCTTGAGCAATGAAACCAACCTTTTGTTGACTATTTTCTGGATCTGATAAATAGTTGTAATATACACCACGTCCATTCATTACTTTATTCATTGCTTCGCGTTCATCAATGGTTTCAATATGTTTCTTAAATCGTTCATCTGATACAGATGACCAAGATTGTGAATTTGTTGCTGTTAATCTTACCCCAATATTACCGTCATAAATAACAAAATCATTTGAATTATTGTCATAGCCCATGTTCCATACATAAGTATTTTTACGAACAAAGGATAATGAAGGTTCAGGGTTTACATTCGCAGTAGTAATATTCATTACACCGAATTGGTTATTATCTATATTTGTATTTAAACCAAAATGTGTATTACCTTTAATTCTGAAATCATAATTTTCATCATTTGTACTTATATTACTATCATCAAGTAAAATATTCTTTGTAATTATACTATTTGTAGTAGTTAAATTACCTGAATTTAATAATATTTGATTTGTATTTACATTTTCAATAGTACTATTATTTACAATTACCATATTATTACCACTTAATATATTATAAATTATATTCGTAGCATTTATATTTGAACTATTTGTTAAATCATAAGTATTTAACATCGTTGTGTGAAGTGTATTTGTATTGATAGTATTTGTAGTGGTTAAGTTACCTGAAACAGAAGTATTGTTTAATATATTCATATTTGATGTATTCATAGTAGTTGAAAGTAATGAAATAGTATCTATCAAGGTTGAGTTCACATTTGAAGTATTAATATTTGAAGAATTTTCATAACTATTTGTTTCAAGATATGACGCACTTACTGAATTTTGAACATTTATATTACTTGAAATAAGATTTTTTGTTCCTAAAACAGTACCATTTACACTCATATTTTCAAAGTTACCATCCGCAATATGTTTAAGTGAATAAACATTACCAGTAGCATCACTAAATACGAATTGTCCAGATGAGTTAAGTAATAATGATCCAACAATTACTGAATTTTCTTCAAATTCTACACCACTATTTGTATAAGAAGTTCCTGAATGATTAATGACAATTGCCGCATCTTTTACAGAAACATCTGAACTTAAAATATTTGAAAGATCACCACCGATATAAATAGTATCAAGAGCACTACCAATATAAATAGTTTGTGTAACTTGTTGAGGACCACCAATATAAATATTTCCACTAACTTCGCTACCTAAATAAAGGTTATCGACATTATCTTTATATAAAACGGATCTTAATGAGTCAATAGAAGTATATAATTTCGAAGATGAAATATTACCAGCGTATAAATCTAAAATATCTTGTAATGAAGATGATTGAATATTATTATTTCGTACAGTATCTTTAATTGTTAAATTACCTGCTTCTGTTCTTGGCATTGTAAATGTACCGGAAACGTTGCTACTAATAAACATATTATCAGTGGCAATTACGTTTTCAGCATTTAAGTTACTATTTGATTCAAAGTTAGCACCATAAATATTTCCAGATGTAAGTGTTTCACTTGTTACATTTATATTCTTTGTAGTAGCACTATTACTAATATTTAGATCAATGACTGTAATATGATTATTTGAAGTTAAATAAGTTGAATTCATAACATTATCTTTAATATTGGATTCAGATACACTATCTTTAATATGAATCATACTAGTACCATTTAATGTACTCATATTTTGAATAGTTACATTAGAAGATGTTGAAGTTACATTTGTAGCAAATAATGTTTGACTTATATTGATATTTGCTGGTTTAAATTCTTGACTATTTGTAAATGAAATATAATTACGATTTACACTAAGATTTCCAACAACAAATTCATTATTAAAGGTTGCGTTCCTGAATGAACTTAATACTCGATCTGTAATAATACTATTGCGAGCGTTAAAGTTGGGATTTACAATTAAATTGCTTACATTCATATTTCCGCAATCCGCATTACCAAGATTTAATGTAGTAGGAGCAGAAGAGATTGTAAGATTAGGAGCATATAATGAATCAGAACTAAAGAGGTTATTCACAGTACCATTTGCGAAGGAAAGAAGATTTGTAACAGTAGCACTTCCAGTAAATATATCTTTTGATGAACTTGTTTTCGCAGTTGGATCAACATATACTAATACTTCACTATAAATAGGAATTTGTATTTGAGTATATACTGGTAATAATGCTTTACCATAAACAGGTTGTAAAACATCTTCATATACAGGTTCAACAATATCTTGATAAATAGGCATATAAACATAAGTAGTTTCAGAAATAATGGTTTCTTCATAAATGGGTGTAATGACTTCTTGATAAATAGGAGTTACACGTGGTTCAATAATAGGAGTAAGTATTTCTTCATATTGTGGTAAATAAATAGTACCATAAATAGGTGTAGTAAATTCTTTATATACAGGTGTTGTAATCGTTTGGTAAATCGCAATATTGGATGTTTGGTAAATAGGTGTATAAACAGTTTCATAAACATCTTCTGTAACTGTATCATAAATAGGTGTAGGAACGGCAGTGTAAATAGGAATTGTTTGTGTTTCATATACTGGGAAACTTTGTAATTCATAAACAGGAACTTGAACATTACCATAAACTGGTGTTGTTATTTCTTCATAAATAGGAAGTTGAACAAATCCATATTCAGGAACTAATACATTACCATATTGAGGAACAAGTACATTACCATATACTGGGAGATAAGCAGTACCATAAACGGGTGTAATTACATTACCATAAATAGGAATAGTAATATTACCATAAACAGGAGTTAATACATTACCATAAATAGGTTCAGTAATAACACCATATTCAGGGATTAATATATTTCCGTAAACGGGTGTTGTAACATTACCATATTCAGGAAGAGTTACATTACCATAAATTGGTGTAGATATATTTCCAATAACAGGTGTTAAAATATTAGCGTATAAAGGAATAGTAAGATTATAGTTAGATGAAATAATATTGGAAGAGATGGATATGTTAGAAGTATTTAATGTAGATGGGAAATAAATATTTCCATAAATAGCACTATTGGAAGAATCATATTTAGGAATAACGATATTACCATAAATAGATGTAATAATGTTACCATAAACGGGGGTAGCAACATTACCGTATACAGGAACTTCAACATTACCATAAACAGGAGTTAGTATATTACCATATTCAGGAGTAGTAATATTACCATAAACGGGTGTAGAAACAGATATATTTGATGAAACATATGATATTTCATTAGTATGAGATAATATAGCAGCATTCCCACGAACATCTTGACCAAAACAGTAAAGTTTATTTAACTCTTTTGCCCAAGCAAAATTTTTCCAACTATATTGAGCATCTGTAGGAGGATAAGTTAAATTCCAATTGATGCCATCAGATGATGATAATATAGCATTATCATAAGAATTATCAGTAGTAGTAGCATAAAAGAGACCTAAATCTTCAACCCAAACAATATTTTTCCAATTTAAGTAATCATAATTGACTTTACAAGGTGTCCAAGTAATACCATTCGAGGAACGAATAATACGATTACCTAAATAGTTATTGCCAATTGCTACAAACATAGATAATTTAGAAGACCAAGCAATTGACATAAGATTATTTATATCTACACCTGTAGAACGAGATGTCCAAGTAATACCATTTGAAGATGTTATAATCGAGTTGTTATCACCAGAAGTACCTTCAATGTAATTATAAATAGTTTGTAATTCAGATGAGGAAAGTTTGCGATCATAAACAAATATAGAATCATATAAACCAAGGAAACGGAATAAGCGATTTGCTGTATCTTGACCTAAATAATTTAATGTATTTGTTCTATTAGTTAAAGCAGCAGTAATAGCACCACTACCAGCAAGTACTCCATCAACATAAATTTCACCAATACTTCCATTTGCTGCTGCAACTGTAAAAGTAATTGTATACCAGTTATTAAGAGCAAATGTAGAAGATGTAGATATATTACAAACAAGTGTAGCAGTATTATAAATATTAATAGAAAAAGACCCATTACTACTTCCAACTTGTGAAGGAGAGTTATAATATAAAGCCATTAAATTTGCAGCATTGCTTGTAGTGTTATTTGTTTGCCAAATAGGATAACGAGTACGTGTCTCTTTACCTTCCGCAATATATACTTTAGTAACAAGAGTAAAACCACCATTTGTAGCAATATTAAGAGCAAGAGAAGATATATTTAAAATATCAGTTCCCATTGTTTCATTAATAGATGTAAATTGAATACAAGGTTTATTTTTATAACCACCACTAGAGTAATATTTTGGTGCTACACCAGCAACTGTTGTATAGGTACCAAATGATGTTACTAAAGCACCATCCGTAAGAGGTGTCATATCATTTGATATAGAAACGATCTTATTATTTGTTGTATTATATAAAGTTGATGGTTTAGTATATGATAAAGAACCTACAGCGCATAAAAGGGGGAGTGTAGGAGCCCAAGCAATGGATTTCCAATTGTTATTAGTTGTAGTATGATCTGTCCATATAATACCATCTGGTGATGTCATTATACGATTATTGTTACCTGATGAAGCAACCGCAACAAAGAGACCAAGTTCAGAAACCCAAATAACCTTTTCCCAATTATTATTTATTAAACAAGCAGAATATCTCCAATTTATACCATCTGAAGATATTAATACACGATTTCCACTACCTGATGAAGCAACAGCACAGTAAAGATTAAGAGTTGATGAATAAGCAATTGATTTCCAATTATTATATATATAATCATCTACATTAAGTAAATTTAATTTATTACCACTTATATTTGAATCATCAATTAATAATTTTTTTCCTTGACCTATTCCTACAAAGATATTTGAAGTTGATGACCAAATAAGTGAATTAATATTCCCAGTAGTATTTTGAATATTATTTGTTATTGTAAAATTTCTATAATTTGGTAAAATAGGTGAAGATGAAGTTATTATTTTATTAAAACCAACTGCGCATAATCTTCCTAACTCAGTTGACCAACAAATAGATGAAAAGTTATTATATAATGTTGTAATTGTACTCCAATTAATAGCATCTGTAGATATCATCATATAATTGTTTGTATCAGCAGAAACAACATAAAAATAACCTAATTCTTTTGCCCAAGTAATTGATGACCAAGCATAATCTGCAGCAGATGTACGACTTGTCCATGTTTGTCCATCAGGTGATGTCATTACACGATCTCCAGTACCACTATTTGCTATAGCGACAAATAATGATAATTCTTCACACCAAGTTACAGATTGCCAAGCATTTGATGAAGCAGCCGCATAACGTGTCCAAGTAGTACCATTCGACGATGTCATTACATGACCTCCAGTAGATGATACAGTAACAAATATAGAAAGGTCAGGAGACCAACAAACTGATGTCCATGAACCACCACTATGTGAATTAGTATTAGTCCATGTAATACCATCATATGAATATCCAATAAGAGTAGTTAAAGTGGGTCCTGATGTAGCAACAGCAACAAAAAGACTAAGTGAAGAAGACCAACAAATTGAACTCCATTTATACGTAGTAGAACCACCAACTGTCCAAGTAATACCATCTGTTGATGTAGCAAATTTATCTGAAGTACCACTACCTAAACAAACAGCAGAATATAATGATAATTCATCAGATTTACATATTGAAGATATTTTAGAAAGTGTTGTAGGTGATTGATACCAATTTAAACCATCATATGAATAGTTAATTTTAGTATTTCCAGATGCTATAAACATTGCATCACTAGCACTATAAAATACACAATATCCATTTATAAATGTTGATGATGATTGTGTAAAAGATGAAATATTTCCAGTAATTGTATTTGGATAATAAGTATTTCCTGAAAGCATTGATGATGTATTTGTAATTGATACAATATTACCACCATTCGTACCAATACCATATAATTTACCTAATGAATACGACCATTTTAATGATTTAATTGATGTGTCAATCAAACCATTGGATGTAAATAACCAATCAGTACCATTTGATGATGTACCAATTGTTGTAGTATTATTTGAAGAAGAATAAAATTGTGATATTTCAGGTATCCATATAATATCATTTAGAGAATAAGATGAATATTTTGAAGGAATCGTTATTTTAGTCCAAGTAATACCATCCGGTGAAGTTGCTATTAAATTTCTATTTGTTGTATCTGTATTAGAAACAACACAGAATAATGATAAAGATGGAGACCATGTTATTTTACAATTTGTAGCAGACAAAATTGATGTTTGTGATGTACTAGACCAAGTAATACCATCTGAAGATGTCATTGAAAATATTTTACCACTTAGGTTACTTAAATTATTATATTCAGTTAATACTTGTGTACTTGTCCATCCAACACTACCAATATAACAAAATTGTATTTTACCACCTAGACCTACAGTTGAATATGTACCATTACGATTATCTAATGTTGTTGTTGAATATGAAACCTGTGAATCCAAAACACCATTTACATAAATAGAGAATTTTGAATCAGTTGGAGTTGCTGTAATAACTAAATGATACCATTGATTTGGTGAATATGTATTTGTTGAAGTATGATTTGTAGTAATCGCACCATTACTATGTGCATATACAACATAGTTAAATTTTTGAGTAGAACTATTATATGAAATAATTATTCTACCAAAATTATCTGAACGAGATGCTGAATTTGAATAATCGAGTATTGTCCAACTTGAACTTACATAAATTAATCCTCTATATGTTAAACCGCTACTTGTTTTAGGTGTCAAATTACCTACATCTATAGTTATAGAACCAGTTCCATCAATTAGATGAAAATGTGGATTATTTAAATAACCACCTGAATTATAGTATTTACCAGGACTACCTGTTATTGTAAATGATGAATAATTACCTAATACTGTTTTGATTGGTGTATTATTTACATAATAAGATAATGGACTTCTAAATAAAGATACAGATGGAAGATTACTTACATCACAAACAGCACATAATTTATTAATAGATGGTGCCCATGCAACTGAAGTCCAATTATTATCTGCTGCGGAAGTGCGTAAAGTCCAAGTAGTACCGTTAGGAGAGGTCATAACACGATTTCCTGTACCACTATTTGATACAGCAACAAACATACTTAATTCCTTTGCCCAAATGATTGAGGTCCACTTATTATTTGCTGGTGATGATATATTTGCTGTCCAATTAAGAGCATCTTTCGAAGTCATTATTCTATTACCAGTTACACTATTTGAGATCGCACAATATATACCTAATTCAGGTGACCAATCAATTGAAGTCCAATTATTAGTATTAATATTAGCAAAATTAGATATATTACCACTTGTTTGAACTGTCCAAGTTACCATATTACCACTTGTTACAATCACATTACTTGTTCCACTTCCTATACCTACCATTAAATTACCAGACCATTCATAAGCATTAATATTATTAAGAATATTAAATCCATTTGCTGTTGATAATGAAAAGTTACGACTATCGCTAAACATACTATTTATATTTGTTAAAATACGATTTGATGTAGATGTTAATGATGATACTGCGCATAATTTACCGATTTCAGGAGCCCAGCATATTGATGAAAAAGTATTATATTCAATACCAATAAGAGTCCAATTAATACCATCTGTAGATGTCATCATATAATTATTTGTACCTTCACTTACTACATAGAAACAACCTAAATCAGCTGCCCATGTAATAGATGACCAAGCATAATCTGCGGCAGAAGTACGACTTGTCCATGTGATACCATCGGGTGACGTCATTACACGATTTCCAGTACCACTATTTGCTACAGCAACAAAGAGTGATAATTCAGGAGCCCATACTATAGATTTCCAAGCATTATCAGCTGCTGAATTACGACTTGTCCAAGTAATACCATCATTTGAAGTCATTACTCTTACTCCCGCACCAGTATCAGATACAGCACATAAAGTACTTATAGATGGAGCCCAAGCAACTGAAGTCCAAGATATAAGATATGGTGAATTACGTGTTGTCCATGTAATACCATCTGAAGATGTCATAATACGATCTGAAGCACCTGATGCTGAATAAGCAACAGCAACAAAAAGATTTAATTCAGCAGCCCAAATAACTGATGACCAATCATAATCCGCTATTGATGTACGAGCAGTCCAAGTAATACCATCTGGTGATGTAATCACACGATTTCCAGTACCGCTATTTGCTACAGCACAATAAAGAGATAATTCAGGAGACCAACAAACAGATGTTAAATTATTTGTATTTGGTGCTGTGCGTGCTGTCCATGTAGTACCATTCGTTGATGTTATTATAGAAGTTGAAACATTACCAGATGAAGCAACAGCAACAAATTGTAATAATTCAGATGACCAACATACAGATCTTCTATTTACATTCGATGGAGGAGTTGTATAATTAAATATTTTATATTGTGCTGTTTCATTATTGCCACCGATTGTAACGGCGATTCCTAAATCAGGTACATCAATAATATTCCAATTAGAACCCACTGTTGAAGTATATATATTCCATTTAATACCGTTACTTGATAACATATAACCATTTTGATAAGCTACAATAAAAGATTTAGCTGCTGAATACCATGTTATTGCATATGTTGGTAGCGTTTGTGTTGGTATTATTTGTTCGGTCCAATTAATACCATCAATTGAGGTAATTATACTTTGTTGAGCATTACTTAAATTATTTGTGGTCATAGCAAACATATTTAAATCACTTGACCAAGTAACATTTGACCAACTACCTGATACTGGAAGAGTACGAAGTGTCCATGTTGTACCATTTGTTGAAGTCATACATTGATTTACCGGACTACCATTATTATAAAATGATGCAACAAAAATTCCTAATGATGGAGACCAAGCAATTGCTGAAGCTAACGAAGAAGTTGGTGTTGTTATAGCATATCTAGTCCAACTTGTTCCATTACTACTTACTATTACATTATTTGATGCACCTATAGCTACAAAAATGCTTAATTCAGGACACCAGGTAAGGGCCCACCATTGGTCACTTACTGGAGTTGTTCGAGCTGTCCATGTAACACCAGTTGGTGATGTCATAATATTTGTTGTGCCTGATGCTTCACGTGCACCTGCTACAAATAAGTTTAATGATGATGACCAAACAACCCATCCCCATGTATTATTACTGGGTGTAGTTCTTGTTGCCCATGTTATACCATCTGAAGATGTCATTGCTAAATTTGTTGCATTTGAAGTTGTACGACCAACTGCAACAAATGTTTTTAATGATGGTGACCATGCTATTGAACGCATATTTAAACCTGTTCCATGACTATATTCCTGGACTCCAATAAATGAACCAATACTAACATTTTCTGGATTATAAACATTTGTTAATACATTGGATGTTATATTTCCTGTAATACCTGTTGTTATTATATTTCCAACAATCACATTCGCACTTGTATTTCCTACAATAACATTCGCCGTTGTGTTACCAATCCATACGTTTGATGTTAATATATTTCCAATTAATATATTCGATGAAATAATATTACCTAAGAAGTAATTCGTTTCAATAATATTACTAGAAGTAATGGTTTGAGCAGGTGTTGTAACAGCGTATGCTACTTTATATGTAGCATTATTATTTACCATACATAATGTTCCAATTTCAGGAGCCCAAGCAGGTCCATTAAATTCACCTACAATAGATCCAGTATTTAATGAAAACCAATTAATACCATTTCTACTATAAATTGCTGCTGGATTGCCTCCAGATGTTACAGCAACAAACATTGATTGTTCTGGTATCCAAGAAATATTATTATAAGCCATATTTGGTGATGTACGGGATGTCCAATTAATACCATTTGTGGATGTCATAATACTTGTTGTTCCACTTGTACGAGCAACAGCAGCAAACATACCAAGTTGTGGTGACCAATCAACACCATACCATCGTAAAGCACTTGCCTCGGTACGTGCTGTCCAATTAATACCATCAGGTGATGTCATAACTCTATTTGTACCAGTACCAGCAACAGCAACAAAAAGACTTAATTGAGGTGACCAGCAAACACTTTGCCATTGATTACTATTCGGTGTTGTTCTACTTGTCCAATTTATACCATCTGGTGAAGTCATTACAAATTTATTGGTTGTAGCATATGCCCAAGCTACTGCTACGAACAATCCTAATTCTTTTGACCAACATACATCAAACCAATCACCTCCCGGAATACTTCTTGCTGTCCAATTAATACCATTTGTAGATGTAGCACAAGCACTTCCACCAACCATTACAGCCAATCCTAATTCAGGTGACCAACATGAACCATACCAATTACCATCATTTGTACTTGTTCGATTTGTCCAAGTAATAGCATCAGGTGATGTTAAGAAACGATTACCTGTACCGTTTTGAGCACCCGCAATAAATAATCCAAGACCAGATGCCCACATTACAGTACTAAGTGGTTGTGTATTATTAAATGATTGACTAAAAGCACTTTGAGCAATATTTCCTCCCGATGGATTCGCATATGTTAATGCTACATTTCCTACATTTTTATTTACTACAATATTTCCATTTAAATTTCCACTTGTAAATTCACTCCAAATATTAGGTATTGATACTGGATCGATAGTTACAGATGATAATGTTAAATTACTTATATTTAAATTCGCATTTCCTGATCCAACAATATTACCAGATACACCTGTTGTAATTGTATTTCCTACAACCACATTTGGTACTACAATATTTCCTATTACTACATTTTCTGTAGTTACATTTCCAATAATTACATTGGGTACAACTGTATTACCAACTATTACATTTGATAATTCAATATTACCTACAATAATATTCGCATATACATTTCCTACAATACCATTACCTACTGTATTTCCTACTACTAATGTTTGTTCAATATTACCAATCACAATATTTCCTAATACATTACCTACAACAATGTTTGACATTACATTTCCTACAACAATGTTAGCATATACATTACCAATAATTAAATTTGCTAATTCATAACCAGAAATAATATTGGATGTAACATTACCAACAATTACATTTGCTGTAACATTTCCAATAAATACATTTTCTTGATAAGATCCAACAATTACATTTGCTGTTGTATTACCTGTAATAATATTTTCAATCGTATAACCACTAATGACTTGTGATGTTGTTTGTCCTACTAATACTTGACTTTCAATATTTCCTACAATAATATTTGACTCTACATATCCAGATATAATATTGGATGTTACATTTCCTACAATCACATTTGATGTTACATTTCCAATAATACCAATTACTTCAAGATTTCCAATAAATACATTCGATGAAATATTTCCAACAACTACATTTGAAACTGTATTACCAATAGTAATGAATGTTGAAAGGTTACCAACAATTAAATTTGCTGTAGTATTACTTACAATAATTTCGGTTAGTATATTACCTAAATAAATATTACCTGTAACAACTTCACCAACTTTTACATTTGCTAATACATTTCCTACAACAATATCTTGAACAACATTTCCAGCAATAATATTTGCTGTACTATATCCTGTAATTACATTACTTGTAATATATGAATTTAAATTCGCAATATCAATATTAGAACCTTCTGAATTCGATGAAAGATATGTAATGGTTGTATTATTTAAATTTAGATCTGTTGTTTGTAAAGTATTAATATCAACTTCTGAATTAAAAATAAATTCACCAGTACCACGTAATCCAGTTGATGTTATAACATTTGCTTCAACATTACCTGTTGTTGTGATACGACGTAATGCGTTGTATGAACCGGCGTTGATTGCTCCAGCATTCATATTACCAGCACGCATATTATCATTTACATAAAAAGTAGTTGCTTCAATAGAGTTTGATGAAACAGTATCAGTATTAAAAATACGACGTGATACATTTGATTCATTTGAAATGGTAGTGGTGGGAGCAATCAAAGTATTTGTTGTAGTAATTAAATTACCATTTGTATTTAAATCATTTTTAGTATGATTATACTCTGTTGTTACATATAAAGTATCACTTATATTTACAACGTTACTATTTAATAAAGAAATACCATTTACAGTACCTAATAAAGCAGTTACATTTAAATCATCTTCAAAAATACCATTTATAATAGAGGCATTCATACGAACAATTTTATCTTCGCAAATTGTCATTTCATCAATAGTACCGCTACCTGTTAAAACTATATCAGATGCTCCAATTTGAGCTAAAGTAAGATTATTTGTATTTTTTTGTAAAATTGTACTATTATTTTGTTTTTCAGTTACGAATAAATCAGAATTATCAAATCTTGTAATAGTTGTAGTAGCATTCATATCAACTGATTTTGATATATTTACATTATTATTTGCTATAGAAGCATCATTTGTATAAAAATCAGTAGCATTTAAATTATTTGTAACATTACCTTCACTTACTGTTAATTCATTACTATTTTCTAATTGAGTAATACTTAAATTATTATTATTTAATACATTACCATTTAAACTACCATTGATATCAACATTTTTATTAAATGTACCATTTCCATTACTTAAAGTAATTGAATTTAATGTATAATCATTACCATATAAATATGAAGATACATTTAAATTACGCATATTTAAATGTGAAATATTACTTACATTTCCGTTTTGATTATTCATACTTGTTAATGAAATATTATTACCATTTAAATTATTTACAACTGTACTATTACCAGGTGCTAATACATTTACACTTTTCATTACTAAATGAGTACCTTTTATTCCAGATGTATTTATATTTTCATTCAATATGGATGAAGTAACATTTAAGTTACTTTGATTCATTGTATTTAACGTATGAATTGCAGATGATGATAACGCATATAAACTTGAATCGACTTGATAATTATCAAGTGTGATAACATTCGAAGCAATATTCGCAATTGCGCTTAGATTGCGATTTCTGTCTGTTCGAATAAACGACATTTTTAAGTTCTTATTTTAATATAAATATATATTAAAATTGTAATTTCTAAAAAATAAAATGTATTTTATTATATATAATCATATCATGTTATAATATTTTTATATTTATATATATATATACATAAATTTTAATAAATGATTATACATTTGACTACCATAAACTTATTTTTTCCGAAAAATATTTTTTTCCTTATTTTTTACTTTTTTATATTTATTTTACTTAAACAAGTAAAGCAACTTCATGTTTAAGATCATGAATTTCAGAAATAATTTCTTTCATAGCATTTAATAATATAGGTCCTAATTCTTGATATCTTACTGTATATGGTAATTTAGTATCTTTTGGAACATCTACAATTTCAGGTATACTTGCTAATACTTCTTGAGCAATTACACCTACTTTTCGTTGACTTCCTTCTTTATCACTATTATAGTTGTAATAAACACCACGAATATTTTCAATCTTTTCTAAGCAATTATCAATATTTGAAATATTCTTCTTAAAACGAGCATCTGATACAGATGACCATGATTGAGAATTTGTTGCTGTTAATTTTACACCAATATTACCATCATAAATATAAAAGTCATTACTACTATCTTGATAACCCATTTGCCATACATATGTATTTTCTCGAACAAATGCTAATGAAGATGGTGTACTATTACCATCCGTTGTAATAGTGACTATACCAAATTTATTTTGATCATAATTATCATTTATACCAAAGTGAGTATAACCATTTACTTTAAGAGTATAATTCGAGTCAAGTGTGCTTATATTACCATCATCAATAATAATATCTTTAGCAATAACTGTTCCAGTGGTATTTAAATTACCATTATTTAATTGAATTGAATTTGTATTAACACTATTTGAAGTTAATGTATTTGATAATGTTACATTTGAACCATTCATATTATTTGTAATATTAATAACATTACCATTAAGTGTGTTTGTAACATCAACATTTCCAGATATTGTTCCATTATTGGTTACATTTATATTTTGTGTTGTAATATTATTTGTAACATTTATATTACTCGATGAAAGTGATGAAGTGACGCTTAAAGTATTTACATTTGCTTCATTTGATGTAAGTGAAGATGTATTTATTAAATTAGATACAATCAGATTTGAAGTAGTTACATTTGAATTTACCACTAAATTTGTTGAAGTTACTTGATTTGTAACATATCCATTTGTTACATATAAGTTACCATATGTTGTAATATTACCATTTGCTTCAATATTACCATTTGCATAGATTTGAGGGAAATTACCATCCGCAATATTTGCTAAATCATAAGATCGTCCTGAAACATCACTAAATACAAATTTACCTAAATTATTTAATATCATAGATGCTACAGTAGAACCATTATTTTCAATTAATAACCCACTACCAGCAACTGAAACACCGCCTTTATTTAAAGTTAATGTTTTATCATTAAATTGAGTATTTGTAGATAAAACATTTGTAATAGAACCTTGAATAACAACAGTATCATTAGTGCTACCAATATAAATCTTTTGACTTGTTGTGGATGGTGAACCAATATAAATATTTCCTAATACACGATCACCTAAATAAAGATTATCAGCAACATCGCGTGAAAGTAAATAGTTAAGTGTATCAATGTTTCCATATAAAGCGGAAGTACCAATATTTGATTGTTTAAGATCTAATATATCTTGAATATTACTACTTTCAATACGATTTGCGGTAAGAGTTCCTGAAACATTAAGATTTGCGGTTTCAATATTACCATTCATTGTAGCACCATTTGCGATAATTACATTAGGAGCATAAATAGCATATGTAACAATAAGATTTGCGGTTTCAACATTTGAAGTAAAGATACCATTTGATCCATTTACATTACCAGTGGTTACAATATTTCCATTTTGAGCATTTAATGTACCAACAGTCATTGTACCTGTAGATGATAAAGTGTTTGTATTTAGTTCAACAACATTAATTAATCCAGTTGTAATACTATTTCCTGTAATAACAGTACGACCTGAATTGAAATTAAGAGTACCATTTACATTCGCGTCCGTAAAACTAATGGTTGTAGCATTTAATGTATTCACATTTGCTTCATTTGTTGTTAAATTACCACTTACTGAAACATTACCATTTAATCTACTTTCACCATTTACACGTAAATTACCACCTACTACTAAATTACCATTGATTGTACCACTACCAGCACTAATATTACCTGTTGTAATAATACTACCATTATTTCTTACATATAATGAAGTACTTACAACATTACCAGCATTAATATCACCTTCTGTAGTTAAACCAGATAAACCTAAATTAAGACCTTTTGTAACAACGTTTCCTAATAAAGTTAAATTAGCACCTGTAATAATATTACCAGCAGCAATATTTGATGTAATAAACATATTTAAAGCATTAATATTACCAGCATTCAGATTACCAGTAATATTAGCATTATTAATATTTGCTACATTCGATGATACAGTATAAGTTGTTGAGAAATCACCATTTACAATAAGTTTATTTGTAATAACATTACCAGCAGTTACATTTCCTGATGTAGAAATGGTACCACTACCAGTATTTAAAGAGGATGAAATGACAGTAGATGTAACAGTAACGAAACCACTTGTATTTAAATTACCACTTCCTAAATTTACAACATTTGCTGTTAAATTGGTTGTTACAATATTTGCTGTTGCTCGTACATTGGTTGAATTAATGTTACCAACATTTAAGTTACCACCTTGAAGATTACCACTTGTAATAATATTTGCGTTATTCGCATTAATACCATTTACATTTAATACATTATTTACTGTTAATATTCCAATATTACCAAAATTAGAATTAAAACGACCTTGATTTAAATTAATATCACCATTTGTCATTGTTAATTGACCCATTGTTACAGCACCTGCTACTGTCATTGTATTACCAACATTCATATTTAATGATGTTAAATCACCATTTAAACTCATATTTGTACTTGTTAAATCACCGTTACTAATCGTTGTGCTATTTGTACCATTTGTAACGATTAAATTACCATATACTGTTTCATTATTAACAAATAAGGAAGATACATTTGCATTAGCAATATTAGCATTATTCATTGTAACATTTGCGGTAAAAGTAACACCACTATCAATGAAATAAGCACCATTTGTGAATAAATTTTTAACACCTAAATTTCCTGAAACATTTGCGTTTTTGGTATTTAAAGCATTAGATATAGTAACATTGCTTGAATTTACAGTTCCTGAATTAATCGATCCAATATTTGATGAATTAGCAGATACATTTGAAGTAAATGTACCAGCACCATTTACAAATGTAATACCATTTAAATACATATTTGTTGATATTACAGAACCACTAATATTCGCATTTGTACTTGTTAAATTATTAATATTGGTTACATTTCCATTATTCATATTTAAGTTATTAAAGTAAGCATTTGTACCTAAAATAGAAGCATTTGATGTTAATACATCAGTTACAATTAATCGATCAATTTCAGCAACATTGCTTACATTCATAAAATCCGTACTAATATTCGATGAAGTAATTAATTTTGAATTAATAATATTACCTACTGATACATTACCTAAACTGACTTGATTACCACTAACAATGGTATTTAAAGCAACAATATTAGAAGCAGTAAGAGTACTTTGTTGACTACCATTTAAACTAACAAGTTTAAGGTTACTTCGATTTATTAAAGCGCGATTAAACATTTGATTTGATGTTGTATTATATTAATCTTTAAATATATATTTTTTATTATTTAGGAAAAAATAAAATATACATATAACAAAAATATATTTTTCGAGAAAAATAAACGGAAAAAATAAAAGTATTCTTTTTTCCTATAAATTTATATTTAGCAAAAAATAAATATAAATAAAAATTATTTAAAAAATAAAAAATATTAATCCAATAATTCAATACTTTGATTATTTACAAAACATACTGAATAATGCTTCCAATTATCACTTCTACAATGTACACACGATTTATTACGAGATAACCAAATTTCCATACACTCTTTATGTACGTGTTTCTTACAATCCGGACAATTCAAACGATTATCATTCATTTCAATGCTATCGAAACAAATAGGACAATCTTCTTCATTCACTGGTTTACTACTATTTAGATATGAATCACGAGTTAACATCTTCTTTCGAATAATCATCTTATCATCAATTGTATTACAACTATCTTTCATACGATTCATTTCAATATGAGTCATAATTACTTCGCGTTGAGCACTCATTTTATCTATAATCATATTTACTTCATCATTATTAAGTCGATGATTTGTAAAAAAATCAGTTGTTACATATCCTATCACACGACACATAATAAATGAAATATGCTTACAAACTGTATTATCACCACTACTCTTAAAACGATGTGCTGGACAGTCACAATTAAAAATCTTTTTTGAAGCATCATATACTGTCGGATTATAAAGATCTACAGTATAACTTTCACGAACTCCTTTCTTATTGAGTGTTCCCATAATGGTAAAAGATCCCATAAGTGCTTTGTAACGAGCAGTATCTTGACGACTATTGCGCTCAAAATTGACAAAATACATTTGATCATCTAAACCACGGCGTTTTACACGTTCCAAAATATCAATTTGTTTTTGATTCGTAAGTGTTTGAATTACAGAATTGATTTGAAGAGATGGTTTTAAACCACTTGAAACAGGTGCTGGTGCGGCAACAGCAACATTTCTTTGACGTTCTTCCTCTTCTTTCTTCTTTTTCTCTTCTTCTTCTTTCTTTTTTCGTTCTTCCTCTTCTTTTTTCTTTCGTTCTTCTTCCTTCTTCTTTGCTTTATACTCTTTTTCTTTTTTAGTCTTTTCCAAAATTTCATTTAAATAACAAACATAACTTAGATGTTCTAGAGCAAAATTCTCATAAGAATTAAGTTCAGTATCCGATAGATGATGTTGGGTTTCTGCTCGAGCAAGCGCATCAAGCATTCCAGTCAGATCACCAGCAGATGCATAATCTTCTTCTCCACTCATTTTTAAAAATTAAAAAGTTTTGGTTTAATCTTACTTTTATTTAATCAAATAACCTTTATAACCAAATAAAATAAAAAAAATTACTTTATTTTATTTATATTTTCATTTTTGTAAATAAATATTTTTATTTTTCATTTTATTTTTTCATCACATAATACGATTTCGTTTTACTAAAACCATTAAATGTTGTTGCTGCCGCCGTAGTATATGCTCCAAAATTTTTTACAAATACCGTCTCTCCTATTGCCAAATCTGGTAATAAGAAAGTACCACATGTATCAATCGAATCACAACTTTGACCAAAAACAGTCGATTCATACAATTTTCCATCTCTTTCATTATATGGTAATATTTGCGGTTTCGCGTGATCAAAATATATACAATTAAATGATCCATATACACCATCATTTAAATAATATCGAAATGTGCGTTCTCCACAATCTTTATTTATATACTCCTTTTTACTAATTATATTTAATACTAGTGTATGAGAATTACCAACCATAAAACGTCCTGGTTCAGCAATAATATCAATTTCCATATTTTTAAAATAAGTATCAATCGCACGATTAATTACTTGACATACATCTTCAAATTTATATTTTTGGCATACTTCAACAGTAACATCTTTTTGATCAAGTGAACAACTTCTACATTTAACTTCTTCTTCACATTCACTTTCGTCATCATCTTCATTATCACAAACAAATCCACCACCAATATCTAAAATATTCATTTTAAAACCATAATTTGTTCCAATATCAAAAGCCTTTTTCGCATCAATAATTGCTTTTTCATATGTTTCAATATCTTGACAATTTGATCCAATATGATAAGATACTCCACATATATTTAATGAAGATGCTTTTGCTAACTGATAAATTTCATCTAATTCATCTAGTGAAGCACCAAATTTACAACTAAATTTACATACAGATTTTGAATCATCTACTTTAATTCGAACTAATAGTTTGGCACGAGGATGATATAACTTAATTTTATATAATTCACTTACATTATCAAATGTCAATAAATCAACATCTTCGGAACGAGCATATTTAATATGTGATGATGCTTTACATGGATTTGCGAAAATAATTCGTTCTGGACTTACACCTAATGATAATACTTGTGATATTTCTTCTTTTGACGCACAATCAAAATTACATCCTAAATGACTCAACATTTTAATTATGACACTGTTTGGATTACATTTTACAGCATAATGGGGTTTAATACGTGGTAAATGTTCAATCCATTTATAATATTGATTCATAATTCGTGTTAAATCAACAATATAAAAAGCATTGTCATTATCATTACTTTCAAGAAAACTTTTAATCACATCATAAATATCTTTTTCTTCATCAAAAAGTTTTACATGGTATTCTTGAAGAAAACCCATTAATTCAGAAATATCCATATTTTCTATTTCTCGATTTCGCAAGTTTTTAATTTGTTCATGATCTTTCGATGCCATTTTTTATAAAATTAGTTAAAAAAAGAAATTATTTTCTTTTTCATCAAAAGATCTTTATATCAAAAAATGAACTAAATGCTTATTTTGTTTAAAAATATTTTATTTGTTAAAAAAATATTTTTAAAAAAGTAAAAAAAAGTGATTTTATATTTTTATAAAGATAACTTTTCTTTTCTCTTCTTAAAAAGTGATCTTTTATATATTTTTAAATGTCATTCTACAAATTAGAAATTTATAACCAAGATGAAATTTTAGATAAAATTGATTTATTAATGGATTTTATTAAACGTGTCATTCCTGATGAAGAGTTTGATGTCGATGATTTTACTAAATTATACGGAAGTTACGCTTTATATAAAAATATTTATATGTACTATTGTAATAATGAATTAATTGGTATTTGTTCTTGTAACTTTTATAATGATAATGTTTATGAAGATGAAATTGTTGTTTATTTAATGGTAATTGCGATTGATCCAAATTATCAAAATGTTGGAACTGGATCCAAATTATTAAAACATGTATTAGATATGAATAATCAATCCAATATATGGATTAAAATTCATAAAACAAATCAACAATCTCAACGGTTTTTTAAAAAGAATCATTTTGAAAAAGTAGCAAAAAAAGATATTCCATCCGTCTTAAATCCATCCTACCGAAAACCATATGATATTTATGTTCATTATAAAGATAGTTCATATTTTTAATCTTTTTTATTTTTATCTTAAAGAACTTTTACATCATATATAAATATATCACTTTTCTTTTTATAAAAATGATGAAATATTGTGATGATTGTATACATTTTATCAAAAAAAATTTAAAATGTAAAGCTTTTGGATTTTCACTATTACAAAATAAAAAAAATATCAATTATCATCACGTTGTATATGCTCGTCAAAATAAGTTTTTATGCGGAAATGATGGTAAATTTTATATCAATAAAGAAGATTATTTACTCCATTTCAATAAGTTCAATAAACGATTGAAGTAAAGTATACAATTCAATATCATGTGTTTTTAAAAAATCTACACATTTACTTTTTATAAAACATTGATAATGATTGTTTTCAAATTTATGATTCATTAATACTTGACATAATCCACGTATTCGTCCAAGTACGCCATAATAATCTTTACTACTACTATCTTTTCGTCGTTTTCCATTTGGATGATGCATGTGCCATTCAAATGAAAGTACTTCATTTTTTGTTTCAAAACCTGAAATATAAAATGCTAATTCCCAATCATTGTATTTATGAGTTGCTTTTGCTCCACCTTTAATAATACCATTATGTTGATTTAATCGATGATTAAAATCATTCGTAATACCAACATATGTATTTTTATATTCATGTGTAATCATGTAACAAATATATGATTTATGATCCATTTTTAAATTTATATATTATATATTATATACTATACTATATAATATAATTTCTTTTATATTGTTTTTATTTATGAGTAGCCACTACTCAAACAAACAATGATTTTTGACGTCACTATTTATCTGAGTAGCATACTGTATAAATAAACTTTTTGACGGTTTATTCACACAGCACTTGCTAATCAACAGTATTAGAAATAAAAAATCAGACGAAATATACCGTCAATTTTTATTAATCTTACGTTATAAGATTAATAAAAAATTGCTCTTTATGAGTCAATTTTTTTTTAAAAAAAATTGATCTTTTATAAGTCATTTTTATGTTATATATATGTTTTATTATATATGTTTTATTATATATGTTAAAAAAAAATTGACGGTATATTTCGTCTGATTTTTTATTTCTTATACTGTTGATTAGCAAGTAGTGAAATATTGATCCCCCAGATCAGTATATTACTATGGACTTTGGAAATAAGGTAACGTCAAAAATTACTGGAAATAAGAAGTCTGGCTACTCATAAAATTTAATTATAATATAATAACAAATTTCTCCCCGAACATATTTATAAATAAAATTTATCAATTCTTGAAAAAGATTTTTTTTATGAAAATGTTCGGGGGGGAATTACTGGAAAATTCTATTATTCTTTATTCTTTATTTTTATTATTTATAAATTAATTTATGAGTAGCCACTACTCAAACAAATAATGATTTTTGACGTCACTATTTATCTGAGTAGCATACTATATAAATAGACTTTTTGACGGTTTATTCACACAGCACTTGCTAATCAACAGTATTAGAAATAAAAAATCAGACGAAATATACTGTCAATTTTTTTTTATCTTACGTTATAAGATTAATAAAAAATTGCTCTTTATGAGTCAATTTTTTTTTATCTTACGTTATAATATCTATATTATTAAAAATATAAAATTGTATAACTATTTTAAATTATCAGTAATGTAAAATATGATTTTTATGATTTTTTTTTGTTTTTTTTTGTTTTTTTTTATATCTCTTTTTATTTTGTTTTTTTTTAGAAAGCGATATCGACTCCATACTACTCTTCCACCCAGTCGAGCACGCTCTGAATAACCTCGTTGTTGTAAACGGCGGTAGTCAGCATGTGCACCCGAAGGGTCTCGAAGATGTTGTTGTCGCCAAGCAGAATCCACTGGTTCAGCTCAATCAAAGGCACGTTATAGTTCAGTGCGCAAATGAGAGCTCGGTAAAACTGCTTGTCAGTGAAGCGGCTAATGTGTAGCAGCACTTCGTAGTCGAGGCGGTCGATAAGCTTGAAAAGCTCCACCGGCCGCAATTCCTTGTCACCACTGTTGTGGTCAATGGCACAGTCGAAGACACGCAACACAGTTGCGACCTCACGAATTGCCCGAAGATCACCGCGGCGACCTCTATGGTCGAAGAATGACCAGAACTCCTCGTAGGCCATAGCCCGCGTGGTGCTCTCGTCACCGATCATGTAGTTGTAGATCATTTCGCCTTCACGCTCCGAGAATTTCTCGAAAATCGGGTTAGGGTTAATGATCATGTTGCGTACGCGTTCGGCGCTAAAAAAAGGGCGAGCAGTATCGTTCATGTTTAGATGTTGTTGTTGTATTTATATTAGAAATAAATTTGTTTTTATTTTTTATCTGTCATTTTATTATATATAATAAAATGTTCGTACTAAGTCATTTTTACACCATTGATGATTTACGTTCTAATTATATAAAAAATGATTTTTATAAAATAATCTTTTTTCTTTTATAAGAGATAAAATATACATCTATTTTTAACATTTTATTTTTAAGAATGGATCATTTATACGAGTTAAACCGTTTTTGGTTTCAAAATTCGCATTTGTGGTTTGATGCTTCTGAGGAAGATGACCAAATAATTTGTACTAAATATCACACTTATTTCGATGATTATTTTACTCAAAATAACGATTTTACTCTTATTGAAGGTAATCATCAACATACGTTAGCGCTTATTTTGCTTTATGATCAGATTGGTCGACACATTTGTCGTATTCGTAAATCAGATCACAAACCTTATTTTGAACGTGCTTACGTACTTGCTAAAATTGTGATTGAAAAGAAAGAGTTTTTGGAAAGTTATACTTCAGAAGAACGTGTTTTTATACTTTTAGTATATCGACATACTTTTGACAAAAGTCATATTGAAAAGGTAATTGAAATTGTTCAAGAGTGGAGAGTTATTGAAAATCTACCGATTTATCGCAGATTTTATCAAGCATCTCTTCAATCATTGTCCAAAATCAATAATCAACAAGATTTGTCTTATGTTGTCGAATCAGGTTATTTAAATCCTACTATCGATTCCGTATTAGATGATAAATTATCACCTAAAATGGATGAAATACTTTCATTTAATATGAAGATTGAAGAGATTTATGAAGAACCTATTTTTAAAACATTTGAAATTTCAATGATTCAAGTATTAGATCAACTTAAATTGGATCATCGCCAAATTGGCGTTTCTGTATCTGGTGGTGTTGATTCAATGGTTTGTACACTATTACTTTATGTTTTTTCATATAAATATGGTTTTGATCCAACTGTTTTTTCTGTAAATTACGGAAATCGTTTTGAACAAAATATTGAAATTTTTATGGTAAATAAATATCTCGATTTTTTACATACTATTTTTGGTAATACTACTAAACATTATGTTCGTAAAATTACTGAAATGAAACGTACTCAAGATCACGATCGTGATCTATATGAGGAGTTTACTCGAAATATTCGTTTTCAATGCTATAAAATAGTCGCACCGCATGTTCCATTTATTTTGGGACATAATCGTGATGATTCGCTTGAAAATGTAATCAGTAATATTAAAAAGGAACGTTCATACCAAAATCTTTTTGGTATGGCACCCGTTGGTGTAGAAAAAGATGTAACATTATTGCGTCCACTACTTTCAGTATGGAAACGTGATATTATTGCGTTTGCGCAAAAGTATAAAATCCCATTTGTTTATGATTCAACTCCATCATGGAGTGAACGAGGACAAATGAGAGATGTATTGTTTCCCTTTTTAAATCAATTTGACTCCCGTATTTTAGATGGTTTGTTTTCACTCGCATCGAATTTTAAGGAGATTTACAAGGTATATGATTCATCATTACCGCATATTCAATTTGATTCTGATCAATGTATTGTTGAAAATAAGGAGATTTATTTTGAAGATTATATGAAACGTATCATTCGGAAGGTTGTAGAACATTATGGTTTACATCCGATTCGAAATAAAGCGATTCATCATCTTTCTCAAACACTTCAATTTGATAAAAATACACATAAAATTACTCTTAGTAAACAACTGTATTGTATGAAAAATGATCAAATACTTATTTTTTATATCAAAAAATAAATAATAAAATAAAAATATTTTATTTATTTTGTAAACACCTTTTATAAGCTTCTAAAAACTCTTCACATGGGTTAAATTGATCATTATGTTTTTCTAAACATTTACCAAAATCAGTTAACTCTTTATCACATCGCCCACGAACTTTCGTTAAATCACTATTTGCTTCTTTATTTGAATCATAATAATAAGAAGCAGCTATAAATGTTCCAAAAAGAATCGGAGGTAATGGAACACGTCGAGAAAATAAATATTTATCTACTAAAATAGGATTTATATACATAGTTGTAAAATAATATAATTATTACTTAATAAAAGTTCTTTATATTCATTATTTCTTTATTTTTATTTTTATTTTAATTTTTTAATAATTTTAAAAAATAATATATAAAAAAGATAAAACACACATATTTTTTAAATGATTGAATATAAAGAAGTTAGTAATAAAATGAATAAAGGATTCTAATTTATATAAAAATAATAAAAAAATGAGTAATGAAGATGATTTTTTTAAAAACCAAAAAGAGATTCAGAAAGAAGAAGAGGAAGAGTTAATGAATGAGTTTCAAAATATAAATATTGAGGATAATATAAAAGATCAATTTAAGAAGTATTATGATGTTGAAAATTCAGGTTCAGATGAAGAAGATAGTGGTAATGAAGCTGAAGAAAATAGGTCATTTAATCCGTTTATGAATGATTATCAGCAATTTATGAATCAATCATCAACTGATTATTTAATGTATAGTACAATGGATTTAATGAAAACAATGAATATTTTTCGTGAAGTAAGAGTATTGTTTACAAATTTAAGTGATTGGGATCGAATTGTGTTATTTTATGCGTATGAGTTAATGCAGCGAAACATGCAAATATGTTATAAGTTAGGTTTATATTTATATAAAAATCGGAATGAAGATATTATATCTCAAATGATATATTGGGGTTTACTTCTTTTCTGTATGGCAAATGTTCAAACCGCATATTCATATTTAATTTATCGTGTTTATTTGTTAAATAAAGATTTAGCACGTCGTTTACATGAGCATATGAAGGAGCAATTTATGTTTTTTGATGATCCAGAGGATATGGCGGGATCATTTAATGATTTTGTGCCAAATCGTTTGGATCGACCTCAAGGAGAAAGATATGCTAATCATTAAAAGGTAAAACAAATTTTTCAATAAAATGATCTTTTAATAGTTTCTTTTCATGAATAATACATAAAAAGAGAGTTTCACCTGTATTTTTATGTCTATAATACATCGAGTATTTATGTGTACAACGATGTCCTAAAGTTGTTTTTGCGCAACATGTTCGGGATACTTTTGCACTCATAATTTCTCTTCTTTCCCAATTAAATTCTTGATTTTCTTCCATTTTATATAAATGATATATTTATAATTTATATAAATAACGTATAAAAAAATAATTCATTTTTTAATATGAAAATGAGTAATAAATAGTTTACGATATGAACTTTTTATATCTTGAACAGTTAATAAATAATGTATAATTTTACTTTGAAGTTCATTTACTTTTGTAACATTTTTCTTTTTTTGAAAATAATTATGTAAAAATAAAATTCTTTTGATATCACTATAGGTAAATTCTGAATAATTGGTTGCTTGATTTACTTTATTTTCTATATTTTTGATATCAGATCCATTTATTTTTGAATTACATTTTGATTCAGATTGTTGGAGAGCAATCGCAATTGCTTGTTTTTGATTACTTACTTTTTTGCCGCGAATGATTAAATTTCCGCGTTCATAAAGTTTCATGATTTTATCAATTTCTTTTGATTTACAAATTTCAAAATCACTTTTTGATTTTTTTGTTTTTGGTGGCATAAATTATAAAAAATTACTATTATTGAATGATATAATATTTATTGTGAAGTTAAGCTTTTTTATTTGCTTCCTTCTTTTCACATTCACGAACAAGATTATGTTTTCGCACAATTACAGAAAGTTCATCCTTCTTCGCATTTGATGGGAAATCAACGTGATGATAATTCAATACTTCCTTCATTGAAGCAACGGTTGCTTTAATAGGACGTGAATCATCATCATCATTACTCTTTTTTGGAGTAGACTTTTCAGCACTTTTCTTTTCGACACTCTTCTTTTTAGGTTTCTCTTCAGAAGTACTTTTCATAGAAAAGAGTGAAGAAAGTGAAAATTCTTTTTTATTTTCGCTATTTCTTGATTTACGTTCCTTACGAATTCGTTCAACTTGTTTTAGCAGATTTGACTCTGCTTCATCTAGTTGTTTAATTGTATAAGATTCAAAAGTAGAACTCATCGTAAAAGAAAAAAAGTGTATAATAGATAGTAATTATATACTTCATTTTCATCTTTTTATAAATCTTTCTTTTTAAAAATCAATTTTTCAAATCATATAATTATTATTTACGTTATATGATTTACTTAAAAAAAAAAATAAAATATTTGATTAAACTTTATTTGGTTCTGTTCCTGTTGCTTCTTCATTAAATTTATTCATGACAAATTGTGCTACTGTACCTAATTCAGTACCATTATTTAAGTTATTTTCTTCATTTGAATTTAAAGAAATACTACCTAATAATCCGCGTAATTGAGACAAATTTTCATTTGAAACTGTTTCTTTATTTTCTTCAGAAACTAAACCTTTTAATTTTTCTTCAAGACTACCAGATTGTGCTTCTGAAACTTTTTTTTTTGCTTCTTCAATTGCTTTATAAACTTTATAGAAAAGAAGTATACAAATAATACCTAAAATACTCATTATAATTGGAGTAATAATTCGTATAATAATACTTGAATTTAATTTACGTTTTTGTTTCGTTTTACCACCATCTTTTTTGATAACAAATGGAACAATAACAAAGATTATACCAATAACAAAAAACGCAATATTTCTTAACCGATTATCTTTATCAAAAATGACTGAATATATTAATCCTAAACCACCAATAAGATATAAAATAATCATTGTAACAA
>JACCDI011350435.1_pt1 | contig 29827 bp, 27 predicted proteins | sample 7442791 | NCBI WGS metagenome assembly JACCDI01 (sample SAMN15323434, study PRJNA562643) | freshwater metagenome | isolation source: river surface water | place: USA:Blue River Watershed | collected 2017-08-15
ATAAATAAAAGCTTAATTTTCTATAAGCTTTTATTTATATGTTCTGGGCGCATTTGTGGGAAGAACAACACATCTTGAATAGATGGCTGATTCAACATCATCATACATAAACGATCTATTCCAATGCCAATACCTGAGGTTGGTGGCATACCATATTCTAATGCCCTTAAAAAGTCATGGTCTATAAACATTGCTTCATCGTCTCCTCTTTCCATTAATGCTAATTGGTCTTCAAATCGCTTGCGTTGATCAATTGGATCATTTAATTCAGTATATGCATTCGCTAATTCTTTTCCATTAACCATTAATTCAAAACGCTCAACCAATCCTTCCTTGGTTCTATGTTTTTTTGTTAATGGACTCATTTCAATTGGATAATCAATGATAAAAGTAGGTTGGGTATAAGTATGTTCACTTGTTGATCCAAAAATTTCATCAATTAACTTTCCTTTTCCAATAGTTGGAGCAACATCTATCTTTAATGTCTTACAAACCGCTCTTAAAGCCGCTTCATCCATTCCAGTAATATCAATACCCGTATTTTCTTTTATGGCATCAATGATACTTACACGACGATATGGTGCTTTAAAATCGATTGTTTTGTCTCCAACCGATAACACGGTTGTACCATGAAGTGTTAATGCAATTTTTTCAAACAACTGCTCTGTAATTTCCATCATCCAGAAATAATCCTTGTAAGCAGTATACCATTCTAAAACGGTAAACTCTGGATTATGTGTTCTGTCCATACCTTCATTTCTGAAATTGCGGCTAAACTCATATACCCATTCAAATCCACCTACTATTAAACGCTTTAAATACAATTCATTTGCAATACGCAAATAAAAAGGTACATCCAACGCATTATGATGCGTAACAAAGGGTCTTGCAGCAGCACCTCCAGGGATGGCTTGTAATACTGGCGTATCCACTTCCAATGCCCCACGTGTATTTAAGAACTCGCGAATGGTATTCATTAATATAGTACGCTTCGCAAAAGTTTCCTTTACATCAGGATTAATAATTAAGTCGGCATAACGTTGGCGATATCTAAATTCTGGGTCAGTTACCGCGTCAAATGTGTTTCCCTCCTCGTCCCTTTTAACTACCGGCAATGGTTTTAATGATTTTGCTAATAATGTAACCGTATTAGCGTGCAAGGAGGTCTCTCCTGTCTTTGTAATAAATACATAACCCGTTGCGCCAATAATATCACCCAAATCCATGCCATTTTTGGTCAACACATCCCAATAGGTTTTATCCTCGTCTGGACAAATCTCGTCTCTCTTTATATATAACTGAAAAATGCCGTCGTTATCCTGAATTTTCACAAATAGCACCTTACCCTTGTCATTGACACTCATAATACGTCCTGCAACACATACATTAGCATAGTTATCCTTGGTCTCCTCGGAAAAATTTTGCTTTATTTCAGCTGAATAGTGAGAAACTGGATATAAGGGAGCTGGATAAGGATTAATGCCCGCCGCTTCTAAGTTTTGTAGTTTTTCGCGTCTAATAATTTCTTGTTCTGATAAGTCTTGACTCATTGATATTATATTAATACCGCAAAAGTAAAACTTAACGAGCAATTAGCGAAAGAAGCCGGCCTTTACTTCTTGTTCAGTTAAGGAAAGTATATCGGCTGGAAGCATTTTATCAATGGTATATTTTCCCAGTTGTGCTCGAATTAATCTTAATACCGGAAATCCAACGGATGCAAACATTTTTCGGACCTGTCTATTTTTACCCTCAGTTAATTCAATAGAGACCCAACTAGTGGGTATTGACTTTCTAAATCGTATGGGTGGGTTCCGTTCAGGAACAATTAAATCCTCGGGCAATGTTTTTAATATAGCCTTATTTGTTTTGTATTGTTTTCCGTCAATATTAATAACAACTCCTTTTCTTAATATTTCTAAAGCATTTTCAGTAATTGCACCATCCACTTGTACCCAATAAGTTCGTTTGTGTTCAAAACTAGGATGTAATAATTGATGATTGATACTGGAGTCGTTCGTTAATAACAATAAACCTTCGCTATCATAATCTAATCGACCTACTGGATAAACGTCTTTTTCAACTTCCATAATATCCTTTAAACACTTTTTTCCGTCTGGTGAAGTGAACTGCGATAACACTTGAAATGGTTTATAAAGTAAGTAGTATTGCATTGAAAAATGTTTCTAAAAAAACAAAGTCCCACTGATGTGGGACCTCGTATATAGATGGGTTAGTAAGTACGGGAATTGAATTCCCATCACAATATTAAATATACTTTATCCTAATTCAAAAAATTTTTTAAACAAATTTTTTAGGTTTATCCACAAATGCAATTTATAAAAGCCATTTCAACAAGTATTTTTTTTATAAAAAACACAGTTGAAAAAATTTGAAATGATTAAAATATTTTTTTCATAAACGCTTGTAAATACTATGAACATTGAATTGTAGAAGATTGTATTTTTTACACAAACATGTTTTTAATAAAATAATTTCATGCCAATTGACGAGCAATAATCAACTATTTTATGGACATTTTGATTAAAAAATATTTTTTACAAAAAAGCCTTGTTACCTTTGATTTAGGCCAAAAAACATAAATATGAAGCTAAATGCACCCGTTTCGATTAAATGGTTATCCGAATTAATAGGAGCAGAAATAGTTGGAAATAACCAATTAGAAATTACTGGAGTGAATGAAATTCATCAGGTACAAAATGGTGATGTGGTGTTTGTAGATCATCCAAAATACTATGATACTTGTTTAAAAAGTGCAGCATCATGTATCATTATCAATAATAAAGACGTTGAAATTCCTGCTGGTAAAGCATTATTGTTTTGCAATGATCCATTTGAAGCTTATTTAACGATTGTAAATCATTTTAAACCCCTTCAAGTAAGTTCAAAATCAATAAGTGATGATCTTATTGTTGGTGAAGGAACCATTATAATGCCCAATGTTTTTATTGGTAATAATGTACAAATTGGGAAAAATTGCATCATTTATCCTGGTGTTACCATTTTATCAGATACCATTATTGGAAATGAAGTGATGATACAATCAAACTCGGTGATTGGTGGTGATGCGTTTTATTACAATACCAAAAAGAATCGACCTGATTGGTATAAAAAAATGTTGAGTTGTGGTAGGGTTATTTTAGAAGATAAAGTTGAAATTGGTTGTAGTTGCACCATTGATAGAGGCGTAAGTGGGGATACTAAAATCGGAAGAGGTACTAAAATTGATAATATGGTACATATTGGTCATGATACCCAAACTGCTGAAAATTGTTTAATTGCTGCACAAGTTGGAATTGCAGGAGGTGTTAAAATAGAAGCAGGTGTTACGATATGGGGCCAGGTGGGTATTGGAAAGACACTTACCATTGGTGAAAATGCAGTTATATTAGCACAAGCGGGTGTACCAAGCTCTTTAAAAGGAAATAAAACTTATATGGGCTTCCCAGCCGAAGAAGCAAGTATAAAGCGTAGAGAATATGTATGGATTAAGCGAATTCCTGAGCTTTGGAAAAAAATGATGGAGGGTTAATATTTTAAATCATGCAGCTCCTTTAATTCAGCACAAGTCCTTTTGATCGTTTCCTCGATACTGCGATATTTAAACTCAGGAAAGGCTTTTAAAAATTTAGTATTATCAAAATGAACGACAGCCTGAGCAGTTGCAGCCGTTTCCTTGGTTAATAATGGCGTCTTGCCGGTAAAAAATCCTTTAACCGCTTCTAATCGCCAAACAATAGCAGCTAGTAAAGGGGTTACTTTTTTGGAAGGTGGGCGTTTATTAAATGCTTTGGCAATACGCGTAAAAATTTCTTGATAAGGCAAATTTACACCACTGATAATATAACGCTGTCCTTGCACATCGCTTTGCATTAAAACTTGCATGGCATCAATTACGTCCATGACATCGACAAAACCACTTACTCCTTTGGTATACCATGGAAATTCATTGTATGCCGATTTAAAAATTTCAGACGAACCTTTATTCCAATCGCCTGCACCTAAAATAATCACAGGATTTACAATAGCAACATTTAATCCCTCTCCCATTCCTCGCCAAACTTCCATCTCGGCTAAATATTTTGATTTACCATAAATACTATTGCTTGTTTCTGGCGACCAATTCATATGCTCATCTACAGGGGCACCTTGTCTAATTCTTCCAAGAGCCGCAACAGAACTTACATAAACCAGTTTTTGTATTTCATGACTTATACATGCATTAACCACATTAGCCGTTCCCTCGACATTAGCATGTAACATTGTAGCAGCTTGTTTTGGAGAAAAAGAAACAATCGCTGCACAATGATATACTTGACTTACACCCTGCATGGCTTCCTCCAAAGTATCCACCTCTAAAATATCGCCTTTAATCCAACTAACTTTGTCAGCACCTTTAAAAGTAGGAATAGTTTGTCTGTATAAAGCACGCACCACTTTTCCTTTATCAATCAATGATTGAATTAAATGACTTCCTACCAAACCACTTGCACCGGTTACAAAAATCATAGGGAATTATTTGTCTTTTAAGAGTATTGCGATGTCTCTTTTTAATTGTTGTACTTCAATAGTTTTTAAACCATCATATATTTTTCCGCGCACTTTTCCATTTCTATCTACCAACGCAAAAAATTGGGTATGGATAAATTGATCTTCTATTTTTTCTACATTATTTTTTGGATCATCTAATAAATAAGAGCTTCTGGCCATTTGATACAAGCTATCCTTGCGACCTGTCATAAATATCCATTTTTTAGTGTCCACTTGTAAGGAATCCGCATAATGCTTTAAAACCGACACAGAGTCGGTATCTGGATTACAGGTATGAGAAAATATTTGAAAATCGGGTTCGTCCTTAAACTGCAAATAAACCTCTTTCATATTGGTATTAAGTCTTGGACAAATGCCCTTACAAGTCGTAAAAAAGTATTCTACAACAGTAATTTTATTCAATACGTCAGCATCTGTTACGGGTTGTCCATCCTGATTGGTAAAATTAAAAGGCTTTACAAAGCTTAAAGTAGGCAACTTTACTTTCCAGTTATCCGTTCCCTGAAAAAGAAAATAAAAATAGCCTAATAACAAAAGGGTGAAAAAAATAAGATAAGTAAGTAGCTTTTTTGACATATTCAGGTGTTTATTAATGGGTTATCCATTTAGGACTATAAAGGTAATATTATTTTAGTTGCCCTATCTTTGCTAAATGTTTAAAAATTGGAATTGGGATGCCATTGGAATTAGCGCTTCATTAGCTTGTGCGATACATTGTGCATTATTACCCTTATTTTTTAGTTCAATGCCATTATTGGGCATTAATATTTTACACAATTACCAATTTGAATTTGGAATGATTTTGTTGTCCTTTGCCATTGGAGCTTATTCCTTGTATCATGGATATAAAAAACATCACCATTCCTATAAACCCATTATCCTTTTTAGTATTGGTATTGCTTTAATGTTTAGCCGTTTGGCTTTTAGGGAAATTGAATTGTACCTTTTGTTTCCAGCAGCTTTTTTTATTATCGTAGCGCATGTCAATAATCATATGCGATGCAGGGTGCACAATCATGCACACGCCGACGACTGCGATCACTAGGCGAAAGTATAACTCATAGAACCGTCCTTCTCATCCTTTAGTTGTATTCCCATTTCGGTTAACTGATTCCTGATTTTATCGCTGGTAGCAAAATCTTTTCTTGCTTTTGCGTCACGTCGTATTTCAATTAATAAATCAATCACACCATTTAATTGTGCTCGGTTAGCACCAGCCTCTACTTTAATACCTAAAATGTTTTCAATAAATAGGGTCAACTGATTTTGTACATAAATCCAGGTGTCGCCACTCACTGCATCAGATGCAATATGCTTATCTTTTAAAGAATTGATACTAGGCAATATTTCAAACATATTAGCTACCACCTTAGCCGTATTCATATCATCATCCATGAATGTTTCCAATTCAGCCGCCCATGTTTTTAATTGTGCATCCAATGCTGCATCCGCTGCTGCGCTACCATTCGCAAAGCTTTGTGCCTTTAACCACTCATATCCCTCCATTAAACGCTTCAATGCTTTTTCAGATGCTTGTAGTGCTTCATTGCTAAAATCTAAGGTGCCGCGGTATTGACTTTGTAAAATGAAAAAGCGAACTGTCATTGGCGCATAAGCTTGTGTTAGTTCATGATGGTTGCCGGAAAATAATTCACTCAACTTAATCACATTGTTATAACTCTTACCCATTTTACGACCATTAATCGTAATCATATTATTGTGCATCCAATAACGCGCAGGAATTTCATGATTGCAAACATTACTTTGTGCAATTTCACATTCATGATGAGGGAATTGTAAATCCATACCACCTCCATGAATATCAAAACGTTTACCTAAATATTTTGTTGCCATCGCCGAACATTCAATATGCCATCCCGGGAAACCCTCACCCCATGGACTTTGCCAACGCATGATATGTTCAACAGGCGCTTTTTTCCATAATGCAAAATCAACCTTGTTTCTCTTTTCTTCTTGATTTTCTAATTCACGGGTTGTTTCTAATTGCTCTTCTAAATTGCGACCGCTTAAAATTCCATAAGGTTGATTCTTCTTTGAATAATCCTCATTGTATTTCACCACATCAAAATAAACCGAACCATTACTTTCGTATGCATAACCATCTTTCATGATGGTTTTAATCATTTCAATTTGCTCTACTATATGCCCCGTTGCGGTGGGCTCAATACTTGGTGGCATATTATTAAACTGCTCCATTGCCCAATGATACAAATGCGTATATTTTTGCACCAGTTCCATGGGTTCTAATTTTTCCAATATGGCTTTGGAAGCAATTTTATCTTCAGCTTGTTTTCCTTCTTCTTCAAAATGACCTGCATCGGTAATATTACGCACATATCGCACTTTATATCCCTTGTGCAATAAATAACGAAATACAACATCAAAAGTAATAAAGGGACGTGCATGACCTAAATGGCTTTCTCCACTCACCGTAGGTCCACAAACATACATGCCTACATAGGGAGCATTAATAGGTTCGAAAACTTCTTTTTGTCTAGTAAGGGAGTTGTATATTTTTAGTGCCATAATGTGGCACAAAGATATTTTATTTTAGGTAACCGATTACTGTTTTTTTAACAACAAATCCGCCATGATCATATGGTGATCGCTCAGGTTTTCATCAATCTGTTCCCATGCTTTTATGTCCCAACGTGAATTTGCAAAAATATAATCAATTCTAAGTGTTGGGGAAATACCTAAATAGGTGTCTCCGACTCCAAAGCCTTTTTCTAAAAAAGCATCCTTCCAACCAGTAGCAATTTGTTGATACGTATAAGAGCTTGGAACATCATTAAAATCACCTGTTATAATCGCAGGATACGCACTTGCATTTATTTGTTTTTTTACAAGCTCACTTTGTATTGCTCTTTCTTCAAATGCATGTTTCATTTTGCGAATCACACCCCATTTATTTTTGGACGCATCGTCAATGGCTTCAAAATCATCCTGTTTGAATCGGTAGGATGCCAAATGGGTGGTAAATACTTGTATCGTATCGTCTCCCTTTAAAATGGTTGCAGCAATTAAACTTTCATTATTCGCATATGGAAAGCGTTCGGTTTTAATTATTTTATACTTTGAATAAATAATGCAACCGGCTAAATAAGTTGCATCATTCGTATAGTAATCCTTTGAAAAAAAAGAATAAGGAAATTGTTTTTCAAAGTACTGTGCGTGATTTGCGATATCATTTTGTCGGTCGTTGGTATTATACTCCTGCATACAAATAATATCAGGGTTCCATTTTTGAATAGAATACGCAATTTCTTGGGTTCTAAATTTTAGCGTTGTGTTAGGTACTAAACCATTAAATCCCTTTACATTCCAACTAATGATTCTTAATGTATTTTCTTTTTTTGTTTTAGAAAACGGTGTACCTGGATGCCAACCAATAATGATAACAAATAATTTCCAACTACATAATAAACTCAATAAAGAAGGAAAGCTTAAAATTGGCTTTACAATGATCCAAAAAAATAAAAATAAAATTTCAATGATTAATAAATAGGGTGCTATTAATCCCAAAAATCCATTGATCCATATAAATGAAATAGGCGAAAAAAATATAGGGTAAAGCAGTAAGATTGAAACTAAAAGATTTAAAAAAATCAATATTTTTTTTCCAACCGACCTGATATGTGACTTTTTTTTGACCATTATTTTTTTGGTGCTAAACTATTATTTAAGGAATGTATTAGTTGATGCATCCACTTGCCTAAATCAATACCTTTTTTTAATAGTATTATATAAAATAATCCTGTGCTTCCGCCAACAAAAGTTGTAATAATTACTATTAAAGAACTGTCTTTTAATAAATACGCATTTAATAATAAATATAAAATGCCAACCATCCACAAGGAAACGCCGCCAACTATATTAGATAAAAATTTATAATTGGGTATAAGCGTCATTGCTGCAACAACCAAAGCCATAATGCTAACACTCGCTCCCATTAAGGGCTGACTTGTTCCAAAGGCGATAAAAATAATAGCGCCAACAAGTCCACTATAAAAATATATCGGAAATAAATGTTTATTTGCTCCATTCAATTGTAAAGTGTGGCTAAATAAGGTTAACCAAATCATGTTTGCAAATAATAACCAAAAGCCATCATGTATCCAGTTATAAGTTAACAAGGCCCATGGTGTATTAATCCATTGACTAGATAAAATAAACGGATTAAAAATTTGATCATAAAATTGTTCTAACGGCAAGCTTTCTAAATAATAAATCGTTTTTATGAGGCCTAACATTACATAAACAACCAGGTTAATGGCCAATAAGGCAACCAAGGAATTGTTGTCAGCACCTAATAATGGTTTTTGACTTTGTGCTTGTTGCATTTCAGGGTTTGCTTGCATGTTATTTTTTTAAAATCTTCGATTATTTCTTTTCCAAATATACACCAATATAAAGCCTACCAATGCGCCCCCAACATGTGCCCACCTTGCAACATTATCTCCGGCTGAATTTCGAAGAGCGAAAAATAACTCATAGGAAAAATATAATATTCCTAACCATTTCGCTTTTAAAGGAATGAAGAAATATAAATAAATATAGGTGTTGGGGAATAAATATACAAAGGCAATCAAAATGCCAAATACTGCACCACTAGCACCTAAGGTAGCAACGTCAACCCGAGCTTTATAACGACTCATAAATTCAATTGCATAATCGGTTTGAGAAGCACCAGATGTAATTAACTCGTGATAATATTTAGTTGCATTCATTAATTCAAATGAGAGAATGCCTAAATGAATTAACGCTGCTCCAATTCCACATAAAAAATAAAATAATAAAAACTGTTTAGGGCCCCATATGTTTTCTAAAATAGATCCAAACATCCATAGTGCTAACATATTTCCAAAAATATGTCCTAAGTCACCATGCAAAAACATATGTGTAATTAATTGCCAAGGCTTAAATAAATCACTTTGAAAAGCATGTAATGCAAATATGTCTTCAAAATTAAAAGCACTGGTAGGACCACCGAAAGTGTTTTGTGCAAAAAACATTAGTCCATTTATAATCAATAAATTTTTTATGATTTCGGGTAAACTATTATATCCAGTAGGTCTAAATTGAGTCATTTTGTTCGTTGATTTATAAAAATTATCTTCTCGTTAATTGTACCACATTTTCAATATGTAAGGTATGTGGAAACATATCAACTGGCTGTATTTTAGTAACTATATATTTTTCATCTAATAAGGCTAGGTCTCTTGCTTGTGTAGCAGGATTACAACTTACATATACAATGATTGGGGCTTCCATTGCTAATAATTTGCGTATTAGTTTTTCATGCATACCGGCACGTGGAGGATCTGTAATAATCACATCGGGCTTACCATGTGTTTCAAAAAATTCGTCATCGCAAATATCAATAACATCACCAGCAAAAAATGCCGTATCCGTTAATTGATTCATTTTTGCATTTTCTTTGGCGTCCTCAATAGCGTCAGCAACAAATTCTACAGCTACAATTTTTTTAGCTTGCTTACTACAAAATATACCTATGCTTCCCGTACCACAATATAAATCATACACTACTTCCTTACCCGTTAATGCAGCAAAGTCGCGCGTAACTTGATATAATTTTTCAGCTTGTTTTGAATTGGTTTGAAAAAATGATTTTGGACTTATTTTAAATTCAAAATCTTCCAACATTTCGGTGATGTATCCATTTCCAAAAAATACCTGAGGTACCAAATCCTGCATACTATCGTTGCGCTTAGTATTAATGGTATATAACAGCGTTGTTATTTGTGGAAATTGTTTTAAAAGTAAATTTAATAGTGCTTCTCGCTTTTCGGTATCCTCATATCCAAGAATTAAATTCACCATCCATTGTCCACCAGTTGTATTTCGAACAAACATATTGCGTAACCAACCTTGGTGTTGCTTGATATTGTAAAAAGGCATTTTGTTTTCAATCGCAAAATTCACCACCGCCTTACGCATTAGGTTGGTGGGTTCTATTTGCAAATAACAAGTGTCTATTTCAACTACTTTTTCAAAAAAGCCTCTTGCATGAAAACCGCCGGCTCCCGGTGATGGGATAAGGTCGGCACCAGAAGCTTTCATAGCCTTAAACTCCTCAAAGGGTATAAATTTTTCAGTCGCGAAAGTGTATTCTACTTTATTTCTATAACCTTCCGTTTGATCAGCGCCTAAAATGGGTGGAATTGCTGGTAGCGCTACTTTTGCTATCCTAGTCAAATTATCAACCACCTGTTGGTGTTTATATTTTAATTGTTGCTCATAAGGGAGCATTTGCCATTGACATCCACCGCAAACGCCAAAATGTTTACAAAAGGGTTGCACCCTCATCGCCGAATAACTGTGAAAATGTTTTGCAAAACCCTCGGCCCAGTCTGTTTTATTTTTTTGTAATTGAATATCAACCACATCACCAGGAACGGCGCCTTCTACAAAAACTACTTTTCCATCAACCCTTGCCAAGGATTTACCTTCAGCAGCATAATCCTCAATCAGGATTTTTTCCAATACAGGCTTTTGTTTGAATTTTCTCACGGCAACAAAGGTACTCAACAAGGGGTATATTCAAAGTAATTAAAGCTATATTTTAACTTGTCTAATTAATTTATATTTTTACAAAATGAAAAACATATTGATTTCAACCTTACTGTTTCCATTGTTTTTAATGGCGCAAACAAAAAAGCCAATTTCAACGTCCCCAACTACCAACCAAGGGCGCGCGATTCAAATTAGTCTTAAACCCTATCAAAACACAAAAATATACTTGGGAACAAACTATGGTAACAACAAAGTATTTGCTGACTCTTGTATCTTAAATGAAAAGGGCGAGGGTGTATTTAAATCAAAAACAAAACTGACACCCGGTATTTATTTTGTTGTATCTCCCAAAATGACCATTTTATTTGATTTATTGGTGGATGAAAAACAAACATTTTCGATCTCTGCTGACACCCTTGATTTAAAAAATGTAAAAATCACAGGTTCAAAGGATAATGAATTATTTCAAAGCTATTCAAAAATAATAAATGACTTATTTATTGAGTTGAATGACATTGAACAAAAATTTAAAGCAGCAACAACAGCTGCTGATTCAGCAAAATATAAAGAGGCTTATACCATTAAGGATAAGGAGATAAAACAAAAAAGAAAAGCCTTTATGGATGCAAATCCAAATTCATTGATGCGTTTTTTATTACAAACAATGGATGTTCCTGAGATTCCCACCATACCTATTGTCAATGGAAAGGCAGACTCCTTATATCCTTTCAGATATGTTAAAAGTCATTATTGGGATAATGTTGTATTTAATGATAACAGATTATTAAGAACACCATTTTTTGAAAAAAAATTAGATGACTATTTTAAAAACTATGTTTCGCGTGAGCCCGACTCCATCATTGATGAGGTTCATTACATGTTAACTGTTGCAAAAACAGGAAAAGAAATTTATCCATTTTTACTTTTTAAATTCACTAATAAATATATCAGCCCTGAGTTTATGGGCCAGGACAAAGTATTTGTCCATATATATCAAAACTTTTTTGCAAAAGGAGATACTATACTTTTAAATGAGGAATCAAAAAAATCATTACGTGAGCGTGCTTATAGTTTAATGGCTAATCAATTAGGATTACCGGCGCCCGTTTTAGTATTAAATGATTTAGAGGACAAAAAATTTGAATTGCATAACATCAAAGCTCCTTTTACTTTCATCGCCTTTTGGGATCCTGTTTGCAGTCATTGTAAGGTTGAAATTCCAAGACTGGATTCAATGTACAAAGCAAGTTGGAAAGGCTTAAATATTAAAGTCATTGCAGTGAATACCAATTTCAAGGAAATAGATGCATGGAAAAAGTTTATAAAAGAATTACAATTAAATGAGTGGATAAACGGCTATCAAACAGAGGAAGATTTTAATAAAGAAATTAAAGAAGGCCGCCCAACAACCATTCGTCAATTGTATGATGTTTTCAAAACACCTACTTTTTATTTATTAGATAAGGATAAAAAAATAGTTGCTAAAAATTTAACGATTGAACAGTTTAATGAATATATACAATCAACCATGAAAAAATAATACGCAGCATCATGCCATAAAAAAAGGAGTCTTTATAGACTCCTTTTTTTATATATACTTTAATGGGAAGGATTAAAAAACAGCTGCTGCAACATCCTTAACAACCTTTGGCTTTCCTAATGTGTAGTAGTGTAAAACGGGCACCCCTGCTGCTTTTAGCTCCTTGCTTTGCTGAATTAACCACTCGGTTCCCACCTGCTCACAAGCTTCGTCGGTGGTTGCTGCCATCATAGCATTTCTTAAATCAGCAGGAATATCAACATAAAAAATATTAGGCAAAACTGTTAATTGCTTTTTATTGGTAATAGGTTTAAGCCCTGGAATAATGGGCACTGTAATACCTATGCTTCTGCAAGCATCAACATATTCAAAATACTTTTTGTTATCAAAAAACATTTGTGTCATAATGTATTGCGCACCTGCATCCACTTTATTTTTTGCAATCTGTAAATCAAAATCCATACTAGGTGCTTCAAAATGTTTTTCAGGATAACCCGATACACCCATACAAAAATTGGTCTTACTGCCATTCACAATTTCTTTATCCAAGTACTCACCATTATTCAATCCAACTACCTGTTTTAATAAATCAATAGCTTGTTGATTACCATTAGGTTCTGGTACAAAAGTTTTTTGACCTTTCTCTGCATCGCCTCTTAACACCAACACATTATCAATTCCTAAAAATTGTAAATCAATTAAAGCATCCTCCGTTTCTCTTTTTGAAAATCCTCCACAAATAATATGCGGCACAGCGTCCACATTATAGTGGTTCATGATGGCTGCACATATACCTACCGTTCCTGGTCGCTTACGAACATCTACTTTTTCAGAAACACCCGCTTCGTTTTGTCGAATAATAGTTTCACTGCGATGGTAGGTTACATTAATCCAAGAAGGTTTAAACTCCATTAAAGGATCCAAATGCTCATATATATAAGAAATAGTACGCCCTTTTAATGGAGGTAATACTTCAAAGGATACCAATGTGTCTTTCGCTTTTGCTAAATGTTCCGTTACGTGCATATACTTGTTTTTCGCTTAACCAAATTAGATAGTTTGCAAAAATAGTTAATATTAATACGTGATAAGCGTAAAAGCCACATTTACCCTTATTTTTGTACAAATAATTACTGTGATACTTACGATTCATACCGATAAACTCATTAAACAATACAAAAATCGCCGTGTGGTTGATAATGTCAGCATATCGGTTAAGCAAGGTGAAATTGTTGGGTTATTGGGACCAAATGGTGCAGGTAAAACAACTACTTTTTACATGGTAGTCGGATTAATCGCACCTGATGAAGGAAGGGTTTTTTTAAATGACGAGGATATTACAAAACTACCCATGTACAAAAGAGCGCAAATGGGATTAGGTTATTTACCACAGGAAGCGAGTGTGTTTAGAAAATTATCGGTAGAAGATAATATCATGGCCATTTTAGAAATGACAAAATTAACAAAAGGTGAGCGTGAGCATAAATTAGCATCACTATTAGATGAATTTAATTTACATCATGTTCGACATAATAATGGTGATAGCTTGAGCGGTGGAGAGCGAAGAAGAACTGAAATTGCACGTGCATTAGCAGTAGATCCTAAATTTATTTTATTAGACGAACCCTTTGCTGGCGTGGATCCTATCGCAGTTGAAGATATTCAATCGGTTGTCGCTAGATTAAAATTAAAAGACATTGGTATATTAATCACTGACCATAATGTTAACGAAACCTTGTCTATTTGCGACAATGCCTATTTATTGATTGAAGGAAAAATATTTAAGCATGGCTCTGCCGAGGAATTAGCAAATGATGAACAAGTTCGACGTTTATATTTGGGTACCAATTTTGAATTAAAACGAAAAGATTGGATTATCGAAATGGGTCAAAAAAGTTAATTTATTTAACGGTATGGCGTATATTGTGATACGCCTATGAAGATTTTTAGCCCTGCTTTATCAAGACTCGCGCGACTTCGCTACTGGCGAATTGAGCACTGGCTAGCTTCCCCCGAAGCAGCGCAACGTGAAGTACTCCAAGATTTAATTACACACGGACAATACACGCAATTTGGACGACAATACCAATTTGCCGATTTATTTAATATCAGAAAATTTAAAGAGACGGTTCCTATTCATGAGTATGAGGACCTAAAACCATATATTGATCAAATCATGGCAGGTGAAGAATCGGTTTTGTGGAATACACCCGTTGAATGGTTTGCAAAAAGTAGTGGAACAACCAATGACAAAAGCAAGTTCATTCCAATCACTAAGGAAAGTATTCAGGATAATCATTTCCAGGGTGCTAAAGACGTTTTATCTATATATTACAATGCCCTACCCGATAGTGATTTGTTAACAGGAAAGGGATTGGTGATTGGGGGAAGCCATCAAGTACATCCTATAAAAGACGATATTCAGTATGGCGATTTAAGTGCTGTATTATTACAAAACTCTCCTTTTTGGGCTAATTTGATTCGAACACCTGAGCTGTCCATTGCACTCATGGACGAATGGGAGGAAAAAATTGAAAGCCTTGCACAAAGCACCATTAATGAAGACGTTAGTTCCATTGCAGGTGTACCCACTTGGACATTGGTTTTATTAAAAAGAATTTTAGAAATTTCGGGAAAACAAAATATTAAAGAAGTTTGGCCCAACTTTGAATTATACATTCACGGCGGGGTTTCCTTTACTCCGTATAAAGAACAGTTTAAAAAAATCATTGGGCCGAATTGTAATTATATTGAAATATACAATGCGAGTGAAGGATTTTTCGCAGCGCAGGATCGAATTAATGAAGAGGGCATGTTGTTGTTTTTAAATCATGGGATTTTTTATGAGTTTATGCCCACTGAGGAATATGGAAAACCGGAACCCAAAACAATTGGATTAAATAAAGTTGAATTAGGAAAAAACTATGCAATCGTCATTAGTACCAATGGTGGCTTGTGGCGTTATTTAGTTGGTGATACTATTCAATTTACAAGTCTTGCACCATTTAGAATTAAAGTATCGGGAAGATTAAAGCAATATATCAATGCCTTTGGGGAAGAAGTTATTGCTGATAATACCGATCAGGCATTAAGTAAAACTTGTAATGAGTTTGGTGTTAACTTAAAAGAATATACAGCAGCACCAATATATATGTCAGACAAGGGAGCAGGTGCTCATGAATGGTTAATTGAGTTTGATGAAAACCCAAAAGATATGAAGGCCTTTACTACTTCATTAGATAAAAACCTACAAGCACTTAATAGTGACTATGAAGCAAAGCGACATAAAAGTATTGCATTAGATATGCCCGTGATCACTGCTGTAAAAAAGGGATGCTTTCATGAATGGTTAAAACAAAAAGGGAAATTAGGGGGGCAGCATAAAGTACCAAGACTATCCAATGAAAGAAAGTTTATAGAAGAATTGAAATTAATTAATGAGCAGTAATCGTATTGGTATTAAATTTTTGAATTACATTTTAAATAAAAAAAATGATTGAAGCACTAGGTTATTTCGCAACCGCGGTGGTGGTGGGCTCTTTTGCAATTCAAAATGTGAAATGGTTGAGGGTTGCTAACACAATGGGAAGTTTACTTTGGATTGTGTATGGTTTTTTAAAACAGGATAATCCTATTATCTTTGTTAATATTAGTATTATATTAATGCACACCTATTGGTATATTAAAAATAAAAAATGATGAAATTATTAACAGGAAAAGTAGCGATAGTAACAGGAGCAGCTCGTGGAATTGGAGCAGCTATTGCTTTAAAATTAGCAGAACAAGGAGCACATATTGCATTTACTTATGTAAGTGATAGTAGTGCCGACAAGGCAAATAGCCTAGTTGCAGAAATTGAAAAATTAGGTGTTAAAGCAAAGGCTTATAAAGCAAATGCCGGTGATTTTAGTGCTTGTGAAACTTTCGTGAATGATGTTGTTTCAACTTTTGGTACAGTAGATATTTGCGTAAACAATGCAGGTATCTCAAAGGATAATTTATTATTACGTATGACACCAGAACAATGGGACGATGTAATGGAAACAAACTTAAAGAGTGTGTTTAATATGACAAAGCAAGTGATTCGCCCCATGATGAAAGCTAGAAGTGGAAGCATAATTAATATGAGCTCCATTATAGGTATTCGTGGTAATGCGGGGCAAAGTAGTTATGCAGCAAGTAAGGCGGGTATTATTGGATTTACAAAATCAATAGCTGCTGAAATAGGAAGCAGAAATATTCGTTGTAATGCTATTGCACCAGGATTTATTGAAACCGATATGACACATTATTTAAATGAAGGCGAAGCGGGTAAAGCATTTTTAGATAAAATTCCACTAGGTCGTTTTGGAAAAGCTGAAGAAATTGCGAATACCACTTTATTCTTGGCAAGCGATTTAAGTAGTTACATCACTGGACAAGTAATTAGTGCTTGTGGTGGTTTAAATATATAGCAGAACCATTTTTATTTTACAAATCCATCTACCAAAAAAGGACCCAATATCTTGGGTCCTTTTTTATATTCATTTTTTATTCTTGATGAATTCTATCAACTAAATTCTAGCGTCAATTTCTTTTTTCAAATCTGCATAAATACTTTCTACAGTTCCTTCTCCTTTAACTGAAATCACTTTATTAAACTGCGCATAGTAGGTAGCCACTGCGGTAGTTTTATCATGATACTCTTGAATTCTAGCTCTTATAATGGTTTCGTTGGTGTCATCACTACGACCCGAAGTAGCACCTCTTCCTAATAATCTTTTTACCAACTCTTCTTCAGTTACTTCTAATGCAAGGACAACATTAATCTCCGTACCTTTTTGTTGTAACAATGCATCTAATGCGATACACTGAGCGGTAGTGCGCGGAAAACCATCAAACAAAAAACCTTTTGCTTCAGGGTGTGCGTTCATACAATTATCAACCATTCCAATCACTACTTCGTCTGGCACCAACTGTCCAGCGTCCATAAATGTTTTTGCTTTTAATCCTAATGGAGTGGAGTTAGTTATTTCAGATCTTAATAAATTGCCCGTTGATAAATGCTGTAGGCCATTGGCAGCAATAATATTTTCACTTTGGGTTCCTTTGCCGCTACCTGGAGGGCCAAATAAAATTAAATTAAACATAGTGAGGAGTTGGATTCAAAGATAACGAACTCACCTAAATTTATATAGAAACTAGTAAACAAAATCTGAACAATTATACTGAATACTTGTTAGTATTTTTGTACCACAACAATGTTTATGATAAAACTACTTTGTTTATTAACCTTAATCAGTTTCTCGGCATGTGCTCAAAGCCCGACCAAACAAAAAACAACGACTACTATGGAAAAGAACAACCCTTACTATAACCCCAACAGAAAAGACGCAGTGGTTGTATCGGAAGATGTTTGGAAAAACGTTTTAAGTCCAGAGGTATACCAAATTGCAAGACAAAAGGGAACCGAAAGACCTTTTACCAGTGCCTTTGAAAATAGCAAAGAAGTTGGGACTTTTCATTGTGCTGCATGTGGCAATGCCTTATTCAAAAGCACAGCAAAATTTGAAAGTGGTTGTGGATGGCCTAGTTTCTTTGAACCTATTACAAAAGACGCGATTATATACCTTCCCGATAATTCTCATGGAATGAAACGCACTGAAGTGGAATGCGGAAAGTGTAAAGCGCACTTAGGCCATGTTTTTGAAGACGGCCCTCCTCCTACTGGGTTACGATATTGTATAAATGGTGTTATACTCACTATAGAAAAGTGAAAGGGTAGTGTTTAAATATATTCACTAATTTAGTGGACAATGGAACAAAAGTCGGTTTGTATTGCTCCGCTTGATTGGGGATTGGGTCATGCAACAAGGTGCATTACCTTAATTCGTGCATTGGCATCCCTGAATTACAAAATTTATATTGCCACTGAGGGTAAGCATGAAGCCATTTTAAAAGAAGCTATTCCAAATGCAACTTTTTTAAAACTGAAAGGCTACCGAATTTGGTATACAAAACAACGCGCTTTATTGATACCAGGTATTATTGTACAAATACCAAAAATTATTAGTGCCGTCATTCATGAATATAGTTGGTTAAAAAAAGCGAGTATTGAATATAAGTTTGACTTAATCATATCGGACAATCGTTTTGGTTTTTTTCATCAAAAAATAAAAAGTGTTTTTATTACACACCAACTTGAATTACAAACACCCTTTAGTTGGAGTACGCGATTAAATCAAATCATAACCTATGCTATACTTAAAAAATATACTGCATGTTGGGTTGCCGATATGGAACCTCCGATGAACCTTTCGGGCGTTTTGGCAAATCCAAAACACATGCCGTCAATTCCTATTTGGTATATGAATTGTTTATCGCGCTTATATGCTGATCAGGAAAATATTATGGATGAAGTTGAGAAAGTAGAAAGGAATGAATTTTTAGGGATTGTATCAGGACCAGAACCTCAAAGAACCATGCTTGAAAATATTTTTTGGCAGCAGGGAAATGCTATGGGCGCGCCGTTTGTAGTAGTAGCTGGACTCCCAGACAATACAGGTTATTACAAAAAAAGTGAATCGGGTGTTTTATATGCACACTTAAATGGAAAAGATTTAACGACAGAAATTAAGCATGCGAAATATATAATTTGCAGGGGTGGTTATACAACACTTATGGAACTCATTCCATTTAATAAAAAACTAATTTTAGTGCCAACACCTGGACAAACCGAACAAGAATATTTAGCACAATATTGGCAATCCAAAAAATGGGCCATCACTTTTTCACAAAATGAATTTGATGTAAAAGAGGCTATCAATAAAGCAAGTCAGTTTGACTATCAGTCACCACCCTTCATCACCTTTAATAAGATTGCTTTAGCGCATGAATTAAAGCGATTATCTTTATAATATGGCCGTTCAACAAAATAATATTGTAGACTATATAAATAGCACACCCAACTATTTATTGTTGGATGTAAGAAGTCCCGCCGAATTTGAACATGCCCATATACCTGGTGCATACGCTCTTCCATTATTTGACAATGAACAAAGAGCCATAGTGGGTACTACTTATAAAAAACAAAGTAGAGAAGATGCCATCAAAATAGCATTGCCTTTTTTTGGAAACAAAATGAAGGATATGGTGGAGATTGTTGAAAAACTAAGTAAGGAATATGAAAAAAAATATTCAGCTAAACCAGTTATTTTTGTACACTGTTGGAGAGGTGGTATGCGCAGTGCAGCGGTAGCTTGGTTATTAGATCTATACGGTTTTAAAGTAATTCAATTACTAGGTGGATACAAAGCTTATCGCAATTGGGTAATTGATCAATTCAATCAATCATATTCATTAAAAGTATTAGGTGGCTATACGGGTTCGGGAAAAACAGAAATATTAAAAACTTTGGCTGCAAATGGAAAAACGTTTGTTGATTTGGAGGGACTTGCAAAACACAAGGGTTCTTCCTTTGGTGCACTTGGACAAGGAATACAGCCAAGTCAAGAAATGTTTGAAAATTTATTAGCACAAGCCCTTTATCATGAAAATAAAAAAGGATCGACCATTTGGTTAGAAGACGAAAGTCAACGTATTGGAACAGTAATGATTCCAAGTATTTTTTTCAAACAAATGAGGGCAAGCACTTGTTTCTTTATTAATATTCCATTTGAAAGTAGGTTGAATTTTATCGTAAATAATTATGGTACTTTTGATACAACATTATTAATAGAGGCAACCAAAAGAATAGAAAAACGATTAGGAGGATTAGAAACAAAAAATGCAATTCAATATTTAAGCGAAGGATCGACAAAAGAGGCATTCGAAATTTTATTGAAATACTACGATAAATGGTATGATAAAAATGCGAAGCCGGGTGTAGACCCAACGCTAAATTTAATTAATATTGATGCAGAATCCGTAAATGCGCATGTTAATGCCAATCTATTAATGGGCTTCAATGATTAACTTTATAATATGCAAAGAATATTAGCTTGGTGGATTTTTACCGTTCGTGGGTGGAAGATTGAGGGCAGTTTTCCCTATGAATTAAAAAAATCAATTGTAGTTGTGGCGCCTCATACTCATTTTGTAGATTTTTTCATTGGGCTTGCTATTAGAAAAAAAATGAATATGGATTTTGTTCATTTTTTGGGCAAAAAAGAGCTTTTTTGGGGCATTTTTGGGGTAATTTTGCGAAAATTGGGCGGTTTTCCTGTGGAAAGAGGTAAAAACCTAAATCAGGTTGATGAAGTTGTAAGGCTATATAATGAGCGAAATAGCTTTCATATTGCCATCTCTCCCGAGGGTACCAGAAAAAAAGTGAGTAGATTAAAATCGGGTTTTTACCATATTTCTAAAAATGCAAATATTCCTATTATTTTGGTCGGTTTAGATTTTGGTAATAAGAAAGTGCTTTTTGGTTCACCTTTTTATACAACCGATAATGAAAAATTAGACAAACAAAAAATTGTTAGATTTTTTAAGGGAATTGCTGGATATATTCCTGATTATAGTATTACCGAAGATATTGAAGGTTAAAATCGTATTAAATTTCAAATATTTGTTTTGAAAGGCTGTCTGATATTAGTATTTTTGTATGAGCCTATTGGAAGGCAATTTTATTAAAATAAAAAATTATAGTATGAAAAGTAAAATTTTTTTAGCGCTTGCGATGTTAAGTATAGGTGCATTTTCTTGCGTAAGTCCTAAAAAATTACAAGAAAGTGAATCTAAGGTTGCTCAATTAAATGGTGCATATGCTGAATTGCAGTCTAAATTGCGTGAAACTGAAGACGCTTTAAATAAAAGCAAGTCTGATGCTGAGAAGGCTAATGACAAATCAAGAGCTGCACAGTCATCAATTGATGATTTAAACAAGCAAATTGATTTCTTAAAAGCAAATAATAATGTTGTATTAAGTCAATTGAAAGATTTATCAGTTGTAACAGGGTCTCAAGCTGAAAGCATTAAAAAATCATTAGAAAATATTGGTGCTAAGGATTTATACATTCAAGGCTTACAAAGCTCAATGGCGCGTAAAGATTCAATCAACATGAACTTGGTGATGAATTTGAAAGGTGCAATTGGTGACTTAAGTGATAGTGATATTGATGTAAAAGTAGATAAGGGTGTAGTTTATGTTGACATTTCTGATAAATTATTATTCAAAAGCGGAAGCTTTACAGTAACTGATAAGGCAAAGGTGGTTTTAGGAAAAGTTGCTAAAGTTTTAGCAGCTCAACCTGATATTGAATTTATGGTTGAAGGTCATACTGATTCTAAGCAATTGTCTGGAAATAATGCTTTAATGGAAGACAACTGGGATTTATCTGTTAAGCGTGCGACTACGATTGTTCGTGTATTACAAGAAACTTATGGTTTAGATCCTAAGCGTATGACTGCTGCTGGAAGATCTGAGTATATTCCTTTAGCTAGCAACGATACAGAAGAAAGCAGAGCAAAAAATAGACGTACAAGAATCGTGATCTTACCTCAATTAGATCAGTTCTTCAAATTATTAGAGAAAAAGTAGTTCCTAAATCTTTTTATTAAAAGCCCTTCATTTGGAGGGCTTTTTTTATGTTATCTTCGCCCAATGCAACAAGCGTATTTAAACGGACTCAACGATAGACAAAAAGAAGCGGTTATACACATGAATGGACCACTCATGATTATAGCTGGTGCGGGAAGCGGTAAAACAAAAGTATTAACATCGCGTATTGCTCATTTAATGTTTAGTGGTGTTGACTCCTTTAATATTTTAGCATTAACTTTTACGAATAAGGCAGCAGCCGAAATGAAAGAGCGTGTTGAAAAAGCGCTTGGAAACACAGAAGCTAGAAATTTATATATTGGTACATTCCATAGTGTATTTGCGCGTATTTTAAGAGCCGAGGCTGCAAAATTGGGCTACCCTCAAAGCTTTACTATATATGACTCAGATGATTCTAAGTCGGTTTTAAAACAAGTTATTAACGATATGGGATTGGATGATAAATTATACAAACCCAATATTGTTTTAAATAGAATTTCAAGTGCAAAAAATGCTTTGGTAGGACCTGCCGAATATGCAATGGATAATTTTTTGAAGCAGGAAGATGCTAGATCAAATCGTCCACAGATTGCAGAAATTTATGCAAGTTATGTTGCCCGTTGTTTTAAAAGTGGTGCGATGGACTTTGATGATTTACTATTTAAAATGCATGAATTGTTGCGTGACTTCCCCGAAGTGCTTCATAAATATCAACACAAGTTTAAATATATTTTAATTGATGAGTATCAGGATACTAATCCGGTACAATATCAAATTGCTAAATTATTAGCCGCAGCTCACGAAAACCTTTGTGTGGTAGGCGATGATGCACAAAGCATTTATAGCTTTAGAGGCGCAACTATTGAAAATATTTTACAGTTTCAAAAAGACTATGACGATGTTAAACTAGTTAAGCTTGAACAAAATTATCGAAGTAGCAAATCCATTATTGAGGTTGCCAATCATGTCATAAAAAATAATAAAGGACAAATTCCAAAAGAGTTGTGGACTGACAATGATGAGGGTGATAAAATTAAGTTGGTGCGAACGATGACCGACAATGAAGAAGGAAAATTTGTTGCAGATGCCATTCAAGAAAATAAATTAAGAAATCATTTTTATAATAAAGACTTCGCAATTTTATATCGTACCAATGCGCAATCAAGATCCTTTGAGGAAAGCTTGAGAAGAATGGGTATTGCTTATAAAATTTATGGTGGTCTAAGCTTCTATCAAAGAAAAGAGGTAAAAGATTTTATTGCATACCTACGACTCATTGCAAATACAAAAGACGAAGAAGCCTTAAAGAGAATTATTAATTATCCAGTACGCGGTATTGGAAAAACTACAGTAGAAAAATGTTTAGTAATTGCTGGTGAACATAATATTACCTTTTTTGAGGTATTAGAAAAGGCAAAAGGTTTTGGATTTAAAGCAGGCACATTGACTGCTATTGAGGAGTTTGTTACTATGATTAAATATTTTCAAAATCAATTAACAAAACACAATGCGTCAGATGTAGCTGTTCAAGTGGGAAAGCACACAAACATTGTTAAAGAATTATTTAACGATAAAAGTACCGAAGGGTTAGCGCGTTATGAAAACGTACAAGAATTATTAAACTCAATTAAAGAGTGGACCGAAAGTCCAAGTAATGAGGATGGCGAATTGGGCGACAAAAGTTTGGGATCTTATTTACAACAAATTACGTTGATTACCGACGCGGATAATGACAACAACAATGAAGACACAGTAAAATTAATGACCGTGCACGCTGCTAAGGGCCTGGAATTTGATTGTGTATTTGTGGTGGGTTTAGAAGAAACTTTATTTCCAAGCGGCATGAGTATTAATACAAGAGAGGAATTAGAAGAAGAAAGACGCTTGTTTTATGTAGCAGTTACAAGAGCTAAAAAACATTTATGGTTGAGTTATGCTAATTCAAGATATAGATTCGGACAATTAGTTCAAAATGACCCTAGTAGATTTATTGATGAGATGCCGGAGGAAAAATTGGATAAATCTAGTGCAGGGGGTGGCGCGCGTAACCAAAGTGCGGGATGGGGATCGGCTTATGATAGAATGCATGGAGGAAACAATAAGGGTTGGCAAGAGCAGCGAACTAACAAACCCGCAGGAGGTAGTTCAACAAGCGGAGCGGCTAGCAATAGTAAACCAAGCTATATGCCGGTAGTGCCACCTAGTACTTTAAATAAAAACCATATTCCGTCGATTAATTTTACAGCGGCAGACCCTTCTCAATTGGAGGCGGGAATGAAAGTTGAACATCAAAAGTTTGGGTTTGGGGTTATTAAAGAAATTGAAGGATCGGCACACAATCCAATTGCTTTAATTCTTTTTGATAAAAATGGCGAAAAGAAAATTATGTTAAACTATGCCAAACTCAGCATAGTTCCTTAGTTATCAATTCATATTTACGTTTTTTTACTTTTCGATATCGGAAAAATAAAGCCAAGATAGCTACGGCTTGGCCGATGGCCTATATTTTTGATTATTTTTGTAATCAAGATTAAAAATACTTTTATGATTACTACAGGAAACGCTATCGTGAGCATCTATACTGAAATGACGCCAAATCCAGAAACAATGAAGTTTGTTGCCAACAAACTATTATACCCTGGAAAAAGTATTGACATTGCCGATGAAAGTATTGCGGGGCCATCACCTTTAGCGAAGGAATTATTTAGTTTCCCTTTTATCAAAAGTGTATTTATTGCTAGCAATTTTATCACCATAACAAAAAGTGCAGACACAGACGACTGGCAGGATGTTATACCTACTATCAAAACCTTTTTAAAAGAATATTTAGAAAATGGTGGGGTCGTAGTAAATGAAGAAGAGGTTGCTAAAATTAAACAAGAAGCAACTAATACGGTTCACGCAGATGATGATGATGTGGTAAAGCGTGTGAAAGAATTATTAGAAAATTATGTGAAGCCTGCTGTTGAAATGGACGGCGGTGCAATTCAATTTAAAAGTTATAACGACGGTATTGTAAATTTAATGTTACAAGGTTCTTGTAGCGGTTGTCCTTCAAGTATGGTTACCTTAAAGGCTGGCATTGAAGGAATGATGAAGCGCATGATACCCGAAGTAAAAGAAGTCGTAGCCGAAGCAGAGTAGGTCGGTAATATAATAGGGGCTTAGTAAATTTAGCCCCTTTTTTATTACACCTCGCTTAATACTTGTTCCAAGTTTTCACAAAAGCTTTTTGCATTTTCTTTTGAAAGAGTCATGGGCGGCTTTATCTTAAGTACATTATGTAAAGGACCATCGGTACTTAATAAAAATCCTCTATCCTTCATTTTATTTACAATAATATCAATTTCAGGAACCGCAGGTGTTTTAAGTTGAGCATCTCGCACTAATTCAGCTCCTATAAATAATCCATGACCACGAACATCATCAATGATGGGAAATTTTTGTTGCAACTTTCTGAGTTCATCCATAAAATAATTTCCAACTTCTAATGCATGTGCTTGCATTTGTTCTGATTCAATAATATCTAATACGGCTAATCCAGTTGCCATAGAAACAGGGTTGCCGCCATAGGTATTAAAATATTCAAGTCCATTGTTAAAAGCATCGGCTATTTTTTGATTAACCACCACAGCCGCTAATGGATGTCCATTACCCATTGGCTTTCCCATTACAACTATATCAGGAATCACATTTTGTAATTCAAATCCCCAAAACTTTTCTCCCACTCTGCCAAATCCAACCTGTACCTCATCGGCAATACAAACACCACCTGCCGCATGTACATGTTCATATACTTTATGTAAATAATTTTGAGGTAATGGCATTTGGCCGCCAACACCCAATAAACTTTCACAAATAAAGGCAGCTGGTTTTTTTTGTTGCTGTGCTAGTTGTTCAACAATGCGTTTTACATCCTCGGCATACTTTTCACCAACTAGTGGATCCTCGTATTTATAGGGTCCTCTATAACCATCGGGGTTTAATGCTTTATGCACCCAGGACTTTTGTCCATATCCACCTTTGCTATCAAATTTATAAGGACTGATATCAATTGTCAAACTGGATGTGCCATGATAAGCATGATCCAAAACAATTACATCCTCCGCACCCGTATAACATCTACTCATTCTAATCGCTAAATCATTTGCTTCACTACCTGAGTTTACAAAATAACATACACATAATGAGCTGGGGAGCGTTTGTGTTAATCGCTTTGCATAACGTACAATTAAATCACTCAAATACCTCGTGTTGGTATTTAATGTTGCAATTTGATTTTGCATGGCTTTAACCAACACCGGATGTGCATGCCCAACATGTGATGGGTTATTTACACAGTCAATATAAGTATTACCCTTGTCATCATATAAATATTGTAAAGCTCCCTGTATCATCTTAACAGGTTGTTCATAACTGATACTTAAATTTTTACCAAGTACTTTTTTTCTATCGTTTAATAATTGTCCACTTTCAAATTCGTTAATAACACCTGCATAACCACCCGCTTTTTTAAAAGAATCTGTTGCGAATAAAGGATTGATTTGAATTAGTCGATATATTAAGTCCCATGCAGGTCGCATGGTAATAAAATGATGTTCATTGGTGCTATCCATACTAGCATTATATGCCGACTGTGTGAGGCTAATACACAATCTGCCTGCTATTAAATAATATAAAATATCCAATTCTTTTTCTTCCAAAGGAAATTGCGCATGGTAGCCTTTTATAACTAAACAAGCTGCCGCTATTGGATCTTGCTGATCTAACATTGCATAGGTACAAGCGACAGCAACATTATTAATAATGGCTGTATAAACCATATCCCCAAAATCAATTAGGCCTGTTACTTTTTCACCATCGGTTAATACATTATAATCATTTGCATCATTGTGTACATATCCCTTTCTTAGTGCATAAATTTTGGGCGATACAATTGTTTCAAATTGTTGTAAAAAATAGCCAACTATCCTTCGCTTTTCAGGATCTTTAATGAAGTCAATTTTATAATGAGCATTAAGCGTTGTGGTAATATCCCAGGTATATTCCCGATGCATGGACGGGTCTGAAAAATTTTGTAAGGCTTTGTCCATACTGCCCAAAAAATTACCCAGTGAAGTAAATAATAATGGCGTATGGTTTTTTAATTCATACCAAAATGTGCCTTCTAAAAACGAAAGTACCCTTGCACAATAAGCAGTATTTTCTTTTTCAAAATAAGTAATCGCTTCTCCAACAGTATTTAATATAGGATATTGAAAATAATGAGCAATACTAGTATTAGACAAGTGCGTTAATATTTTTACTTGTGCTTCCACAAACGAAAATACATGGGAAGCATTTGCTATTTTAACAATATACTTTTTTTGATCATCGGCATTAACTAAAAAATTAAGCTCATCATAGCCTTCTAATACCTTAATAGTTCCATTAATGCCATAATGGGTTTGTAATAATTGGGCGATGTCGTATTGTTTTATTTCCATATCAAAGCTTGTCCTTGTTGTAAGGGCTGCGAGCCAACTATTATTTTATGATTAGTTGAAAGCGGTATTTGAAAATTTGTTTGTGCATAATTAACTGCAACATAAAATCCATTTCTCCATTCCATAAATACCCCATTAGGTAAATTTTCAATGGCTACTCCAGCTTTTTTATACACCGATCTAATAATTTCTTTTTCTAATGCTCCATCATTACTAGCTACACCAATATAGGTGACAGAACCCTTTCCCAGCTTTCTAGTAATGGCAGCTGCGCTGCCTTTATAATATTGGTTGTCATAGGTGGCAATCGTTTCGGTTCCCACATTAGGTTGTAAAATTTCAGACCAAACATTCCAATCAAATTTTTGAGTTCCCATTTTTACCCATCCTTTTTCGGGAGCAACTAACATATCGTTATACGCGACACTTGCTCCGATTAAATTTTGAATAGGCCCAGCCAAAGGTGCTTCAAAAAATTGTCCATCTTTATTTTTTTGACCCGAGCGACATGATAAAATTAAATGTCCACCCGCATTCACATACTCCGTCCATTTTTGTACCAAGGTTTCCGAAATCAATGTATATGCGGGCGCTACCATAAATGGGTACTTGGTAAAATCATCGACCTCCCCTATAAAGTCCATTGGGGCCGCAGCAGATTTAACACCAGCTGTATATTTATTTCTTAATGACCAGGTATTCCATTCCGCACTTTGTTTTTGATTTTCTAAATCCCATAAATTTTCATGTGACCACAAAAAAGCCGTTTTTCTTTTTTGTAAATCTTGTGGCATAGTGTCTTTAGCCTGATAGTAGCTTCGTAAAGTTTTAATATCATTTATGGCTTGTGTAAACTCTTTTCCGCCTTGGCTTAAAGTGATTCCATCTGTACCTACAATTCCTTCGTGATACATTTCACTACTTCCTAAGGGGTGTCGATATCTGTAAGTGCACACAAATGAATTACCTCCACCAAAAGCTTGCATCAACCACATATGTACAGCACCAGGCAAGGGTTGCGGATTATTTGATGCCCAGTTAACTTGACCCGGCTGCAGTTCCATAATGCCAGTCGTTTGCGCAATAGAACGATAAAAATCATTTGCTTCAGCTAGTCTAAAAGGTGCACCTGTTCTAAAGGTTGTTCCCCATAAATTAGATCCATTCACGGGATACATGGTAAAGGTTGGAAAATCTAATTGCTTCGTTAAACGAGGATCCACATCATAACCCACGTTTGTATAGTTTGTTGTTACAAATTGATTAAGCGAAATATACTTGCGTAGCGTATCAGCTTGTTGATTAATAAAATCTGCTGTGGTTTGTGCGGTGAATCTTTTAAAATCTAAAACAGCATGTGGGCTTAATTTATCTTCCGTGTAAATTTTTGTATTCGGAATGACAATTTGATCAAAACGATTATAACGAGTACTCCAAAAACTACCCACCCACGCTTTATTCAAACTATCGATGTGGACATACTTTTTTTGTAACCAATTTTGAAAAGCAATTTTTGAAGATTCACTATAATCTGCAAATGCATTTGGCTCATTGTCTAACTGCCAACCCATAATGGCTGGGTGCTGTCCATATTTTTTTGCCAATGCTGTTGCCATAGCATAGGCATATTTTTGATACACTTTATTAGCAATAGAATGATCGGCTCTGTTTCCATATTTTCTCCGCACCCCGTTCTCATCCACTAAATATATTTCAGGATACTTTTCACCCATCCACACCGGAGCGGCTGCAGTAGGTGTACAAAGAATAATTTTAAGGCCTTGTTTTGTGGCAATATCTATTGCTTTATCTAACCACGCAAAATCGTAAACGCTATCGTTAGGTTGTAAATAAGTCCAAGCGAAATCAGAGAAATGAGTGAATTCAAATCCTAATTTTTTGATATTTTGTAAATCTCGCTCCCATTGGTTTTCTGGCCATTGCTCGGGATAATAATACACCCCTATTTGCATTAACTGTTGGGGTTCAAAAAACTTTTTTGGTGGATTTGATTGCGCGATTACTATATCACTACAAGTAAAAATGCTTACCCAAAGAATAAGCATTTTAAAAATTTTATGGTTGGCTATTAACACGCGTGTTTTATAATTTAAAAAAGTGGCACACTTTTATTAAAATTTAATTTTATCC
>JACCDI010015232.1_pt1 | contig 29766 bp, 21 predicted proteins | sample 7442791 | NCBI WGS metagenome assembly JACCDI01 (sample SAMN15323434, study PRJNA562643) | freshwater metagenome | isolation source: river surface water | place: USA:Blue River Watershed | collected 2017-08-15
CCAATGCTGAAATTTTTGATGGTGGCATTAATTACAACCCTGATAAAGGTTATTTACAGCGATATACGCTGGTAGATGGTCAAAAAACAGATCTTCAATCCAGAGAAATGGTGAACGCCAGAGAGAATTTTTATTTCAAACCTCAATTCTCTTTAAAAGATGTATGGAATATCAATGACCATTCTTTTTTATCCACAGTGGCCTACATGTCCATTGGCAGAGGTGGTGGGAAGAGATGGCACGATAATCTAGGAATAAAGGATTATTTGCCAGATGGCACTGTCGATGTTCAGAAATTTTATGATGCCAATTCAGGAGCAACCATCCCGCTTTTCTCTGGGCCTGATTACAATATTAATCCGTTGGTCAGCACTACCGAACGTTATGCAACGTCCAATTACATCAAGGCCAGTATGAATGAGCACCAATGGACAGGTATTTTGTCTACCTATAGCAATCAGGTAAATGAGAATTTCACACTTTCAGGAGGAGTGGACATTCGGAATTATAGAGGAGCGCATTATCGCAAGATCATCGATCTTATGGGGGCTGATTACATCGTAACCAGAAGTGCTTTTGATAAGAACGACCCCAACTTGGTCAAGAGAGAAGGTGATATTGTTGATTACAACAATGATGCTTTGGTTAGGTGGGGTGGATTATTTGGACAAATGGAATATGAGGACCGCAGATTTACAGCCTTCATCAGTGCTTCAACAGCCATTACAGGATACAAACGAATCGATTATTTTTTGCCCAAAGTTTACGATCCTGAAGGTGTAAATGTGGAAGTAGGATACAATCAACCAACCAATGTGCCTAACTATGTTTCGTTGGTTCCAAATACAACGACTATTGATGGTCAGAAGTATTATTCGGGTATGTCAGGTGCTGAATACCAAAGTACAGGTTGGTTGTACAGAAACACCTTTACAGTGAAGTATGGTTTCAAATCTACTTTTTCAGATCATTTTTCCGCTTTCTTCAATGCGGGATATCTAAACAAAGCGCCGCAATTCAATCAAGTATACACCAACGGAAACCAGCGATTTGCCAATATCCACAATGAGATTATCATGAGTAACGAAGTTGGTTTCAATTGGAAGTACCCCAAATGGGCTTTGAATGTCAACGCCTATCATACAACATGGGAAAACAAACCTTATCCATATGGATTGTCTGTGCCCAATCCATTAGATCCGTCAACGAACATCAGTGTGAACGTCAGAGGAATGAATGCTCGCCACATGGGTTTGGAAATGGATGCAGCATATAAAATTACAGACCGATTGACATTGGAGGTATTGGCATCTTTTGCGGATTGGATTTGGACTTCTGGTGATACCATTTATGTGAGGGATGACAACGGGAATGTGATGCTGAAGGATCCAGAGGATCCCAATTCGGGACCTTATACTTTTGTATATGATGCGAATGGGGTTCATGTTAGTGATGCTGCACAAACGCAAATGGGTGCCATGTTGCGTTACGAATGGAAGAATGGTGCTTATGTCAAAACGCGTTATACTTGGTTTGATCGCTATTTCGCAGAATTGAATCCTTTTACGCTGAATGGAGCCAATGCCGGAAGAGAGTCTTGGATGCTTCCCAGTTATGGTACTTTGGAATTGCATACAGGATATACCTATGTGACAGAATCCAAGAATAGATGGGATTTGCGATGCAGCGTTTACAATTTGCTGAATGATAAGTTTATTACCGATGCCACCAACAACAGCACTTCGGCTCTTTACAACAGCAAGTCCAATGATTTCGATGCTGCTTCAGCAGGTGTTTTCTTTGGTCAGAACAGATGGTTTAATGTATCTTTAACGGCCACTTTTTAATGAATAAAATGAAATCCAAATCAATGAAAAAAATAAGTGTTTTATTGCTGTCGCTCATTTCGTGGACAGCCCAATCACAATTTGTGATCAACGAAGTAGACGTGGACCAAACAGGCACGGATACCCAAGAGTTTGTTGAGCTGAAAGGTACTCCTGGCTTTTCTTTGTCGGGTTATGTTATGGTATTGTTCAACGGGAATAACGCAACTGAAGCATCATATTCTGCTGTTGATTTATCTGGGACGATTCCAGCTTCGGGTTACTTTGTAATAGGAAATCCTTTGGTACCTAACGTAAATCAAGTGGTAGATCCTGGCGCAAGTGGGGCATTTCAAAATGGTGCAGATGCGATAGCCATTTATCAAGGTGCTTCATCTGCTTGGCCCAATGGTACATCACCCACATTAACGGGCGCTATTGATGCTGTTGTTTACGGAACGGATGATCCCGATGATACTGGCTTGTTGGGTATTTTTGTGCCCGGTCAAGCGCAAGTGAACGAAAGTCCAAGCGCAACGGTTTCGGCATCTAGAATTCCTGATGGTGGAACACCTTTTAATCAAGGCGTATTTTCATCTCAAGCTCCTACTCCAGGGGCTTCAAACTCAGGAGAAATAGCAGGATGTATGGATGTTACGGCTTGCAATTATAATGTCAATGCAACTTCGGATGATGGCTCTTGTGCGACTGTTGGTGATGCATGTGATGATGGAAATGCCGGCACAGCAGGGGATGCATACGATGCCAATTGCCAATGCGTGGGTGAAATTTCTGGATGTATGGAGCCTACCGCTTGTAATTATAATGACTTAGCTGTTTTGGATGATGGTTCTTGTGCATTACCCGGTGATGCTTGCAATGACAACAATGGAGCAACCATCAATGATGTCTATGATGCAAGTTGTGTTTGTATTGGAGAAGATTCTGGACAAAGTACAGTAGTATTGGCTGAACAAGCAGGTGTTGGAGCAACAGTTACGGTTACAGGAATCATTACCAATGGAGTTGAAATGGGAAGTGCTGTCCGTTACATCCAAGATTTTGGAGGCGGATTGGCCATCTATCCGGGCACAGCGTGGACCACTTTTACAGCACCCAATCGTGGTGACTTGGTAACAGTGACGGGAACACTTTCGGAGTTCGGCGGTTTGCTCGAATTGGGACCTACTTTGACGGCCGTTACGGTTAACGCAACCAATCAAACTTTGCCAACACCAGAGTTGATTACACCCGCTCAGTTGGGAGAGTCGTATGAAGGTGAATTGGTAACAGTGGAAAATGTAGTGTTTGATTTGGCAGGTACGCCAATTTCAGGGAACTCTACCTATAATTTCACTTCTAATGGTGAGCAAGGAGCCATCTATGTGAGAGCAGGCAGTGTTTTGGTCGGTATCAATTTACCAGCCAGTGCTGTTACTTTAGTGGGTATCGCCTCACAATATGATCCTGCCGCTCCTTTTGACGCGGGGTATCAAATACTTCCTCGTGATGAGAATGATTTTATTTTACCTCCCGGTGTAGCCATTTTGGGACAGGTTGTTCAAGAGAACATCAATACTACTTCTTTTGATTTAACATGGGCCACCAATAATCCAGGGAATAGCCAAGTGAACTACGGTTTAACACCCGATTTGGGACAGACCATTGTCGTCAACGATAATGTTACGGATCACACGGTAACTGTGACAGGTTTGGAGCCAGGAACAATATATTATTGCTCAGTTACTTCCACCAATGCTGATGGAAGCTCAACATCGACTGTACGTCCTTACGCCACAAAGAGTTTGAGTTCCGGTGAGATTCGTGTTTATTTCAATCGTCAAGTGGATACCACTTATGCAACGGTCGAAAGTGCATTGAGTATTGGCGCTGGTTCGAATGATAGCATTGCTGCGTACATCAACAGAGCGCAACAATCGGTGGATATCGCCATTTATAATTTTACAGATGATGCTGTGATAGCCAACGCCATTAATGCTCGATATGATGCAGGAGTTCAAGTGCGCGTTGTGGCCGACGGAACAACAGCCCAAATGGGATTAAGCCTATTGAACCCTGCCATTCCTGTTGTAGAACGTGTGAACAGCTCGGGAACGGGTATCATGCACAATAAATTCATAGTCATCGATCCAGATGACGTGGATAACGCATGGGTATGGACAGGCTCTATGAACTGGACGGACAATAACCTGTACAACGATTACAACAATATCATCATATTCCAAGATCAAAGTATCGCTCGAGGTTATCGTTTGGAATTTGAAGAAATGTGGGGCGGTAGTGGTGCAAATCCTGGAAATCCCAATGGTGTTTTCGGAGCAGCCAAATCAGCGAACACACCAACTGAATACGTTCTTGGTCCGAATAATATTCGTGTTGAAAGTTATTTCTCTCCTACCGACAACGCCAATGGCGCTATCATTCGCTCCATGCAGACAACGGATGCCAATTTGGATTATGCTGTATTGGCCTTCACGCGTCAAGACATAGCAGATGCCATTATAGCGGAAGATGATTTGTTCTTGGTGTTGGTTCGTGGTATTATAGAACAAACATCAGATCCAGCTTCTGAGTTTGGTTATCTTCAAACAGCAGGTCAGGATGTGCGATCTCATGAAGGTATATCTTACGACTTGCATCACAAATATTTGATTGTCGATCACAGCAACTTGGATTCTGATCCGCTTGTATTAACAGGGAGCCACAACTGGAGTTCTGCAGCGCAAACCACCAACGATGAGAATACGGTTGTTGTTCACGATCCAAGAGTGGCCAATTTGTATTTACAAGAATTCATGAACCTTTGGGGAACGGAGCCTGCTGGCATTGAGAGTGCCGAGGATGCCAATTGGAGCATTTACCCCAATCCAGCGGACCATCAACTTTGGATCGCGCTTCCGAAGAACATCTCACAAGCCAACGTAATGGTTTATGATCAATCAGGAAAAATGGTAAAATCCTTTTCAATTGGTCAAGGTTTGCAATCCATTGCACTTGAAGATTTGTCTAATGGTATTTATCATTTTCAGGTGATCAGTCAAAATCAAAGCTGGAATAAGAAGATCGTTGTACGTTAATTTTTGATTTGAATAATAAAAAGGGGAGTAATCCCCTTTTTTTATTTTATTTCGTTTAAATTTGTGATATGAAACAAGTCATTTCCTTTATAGTCATCTTATTCAGTGCTGCAATGTGTATTGCGCAGGCTCCAAAGTCAATTCCTTTTCAGGGAGTTGCTAAAAGCGTTGACGGATATGTCTTTGCTTCGCAAAATGCGTCAATTAATTTTAAAATCAGAAGAGATAGTGAAGTGGGGGCCATTGTTTTTGAAGAAAATCATGATGTGGTAACTTCCCCTGTTGGAACGATGTACGCCAATATTGGGCAAGGTACTTTGGTTTCTGGTAGCCTGAATGCCTTGGCAAATTCAGGAATTCCGTTTTTCTTAGAAGTGAATTTTTCAACTGGTGCAACGACTTATCCATTGGGAATTAAAAAATTGCAGACAGTGCCCCATGCAAAATATGCCAATGGTGAACGATTTCGTGTGAGCGCTACGGGTGATACACTTTTCAAGGGCGGGAATACTGGATTTGTGATTCCTGGCATCAGCGCGGTCAATGATTAATTCCACCTTGGGCTTTTAATAATTAATTTTCTTTTTTTTTTTCTCCATTGACTTCGATGATAGTTTCGAAGCATGAATGTTCATTTGATAGCAATTGGAGGGAGTGCCATGCACAATCTGGCAATAGCATTGTGGGAAAAGGGTTATGCCGTTTCCGGTAGCGATGACGAAATTTTTGAGCCCAGTAAATCCCGATTGGCCAAGAGAAATTTGATGCCCAAGAGTTTGGGTTGGGATGCATCATCCATTCATTCAGAATTGGACGCTGTTATTGTTGGTATGCACGCCAGAGCAGATAATCCAGAGTTGTTGAAAGCGCAGGAGCTCGGATTGAAAATTTACTCCTATCCCGAATATCTTTACGAGCAAACCAAGAACAAAACGCGTATTGTTATTGGAGGGAGTCACGGTAAAACAACCATTACCTCAATGCTACTGCACGTTTTTAATCAGTGCAATAAGACTTGTGATTTTATGGTTGGTGCACAATTGGCCGGTTTCGATTGCATGGTTAGATTGACAGAAGAGGCAGATGTTGTTATTTTGGAAGGGGATGAGTATTTGTCATCTCCTATCGATTTAAGACCGAAGTTTCATCTTTATAAACCACACATCGCACTCATCAGTGGAATCGCTTGGGATCATATCAATGTTTTTCCCACTTTTCAAAATTATGTTCATCAGTTTGACACATTCATTGACTGCATTGAACCCAATGGATCATTGATCTATGCAAATGAAGATGCGGAAGTAGTTAAGTTGGCCCAAAAACCAAGACATCGAAATCTGCAAACTCAAGGTTATGGCCCGCACGCCAACAAAGTGGAAAATGGAATCACCTATTTGGATACACCATCGGGTTGGTTACCCATCAAGGTATTCGGACACCATAATTTGCAGAATTTGAATGGCGCTATGCGAATTTGTCAGTTGGTGGGAATTACCGACGAGCAATTTTATTCAGCGATAGCTACATTCGAAGGAGCATCCAAGCGTTTGGAGATCGTTGCACGAAGGAATCAGGGCATTATTTTTAAGGACTTTGCCCATTCCCCTTCTAAATTGAAAGCAACAAGTTCGGCAGTAAAGAAGCAGTTCCCCCAGCATCGCATTGTGGCTTGTATGGAGTTGCATACTTTTAGCAGTCTCAATGCCACTTTCTTGGAGCAATATGCCCATAGTATGGATGAGCCAGATGTTGCCATCGTTTATTTTAATCCCCATACCATTCAACACAAAAGACTGAATCCTATATCAGTGGAAGATGTGAAAAAGGCTTTTCAGCGAGAGGATTTAATTGTCCTTACGGATGCCAGCTTGGTAGAGATGATTTTGATGGAGAGTGATTGGGAAAAAACCCATTTGCTTTGGATGACCAGCGGAAATTTTGACGGTTTGGACATTGCGGATTTGGCTTTACGCTTGCCAATGAATTAATGTTTATCTTGGGACAATGAAAACGTCCAAAGTAATGGTCTCTGGTTGCTTTGATGCTCTGCATCCCGGGCACATTGCCTTTTTAGAAAGCGCATCGCGTTTCGGTGAGTTAACGGTTTGTATCGGCAACGATGAAAATGTGTTGCAATTGAAGAATCGTTCCACGTATTATAATCAAAATGAAAGGGCTTATATGCTCAGGGCTCTGGAATGTGTGAAAAATGTCAGGATAAGCAGAGGAATGGGTAAATTGGATTTTACCGAGGAGTTGGCCGAAATTAATCCCGATGTGTTCGTTGTTAATATGGATGGTCATAGTCCAGAAAAGCAATCATACATTGAGTCTTACGGTGTACAATACATTGTTTTGGAGCGACAACCTAAGGATGGGATGCCAGCCCGTTCAACAACTTCGTTCAGACAAAATGTTGAAATGCCCTTTCGCATTGATTTGGCGGGTGGTTGGTTGGATCAACCATTCGTGAGCAATCTTGCCTCAGGATCGGTTATTACCATTTCTATCTTACCCACAGAACCATTCAACCACAGAAGCGGAATGGCGTCTAGTACAAGAAATGCTGCCATTCAGCTGTGGGGAGGGCATTTGCCTTCTGGGGATGTAGAGCAACTCGCAAAGACTCTTTTTGCAGTGGACAATCCACCGGGTAAGAAAAATATTTCAGGCTCACAAGATGCCATTGGAATCGTTTTTCCAGGACTCAATAGGTTGTACTATAATGCACAATACTGGCCCGAAATGGTGCAAAGAAACTGCAATGCAGATACGTTGGATTGGTTGGAGAAACATCTGTTTTTAATCCCTATCGGACCGCGAACAGATGGATTTGAGGTTTTGGATGAAATGCATTTGGAGGTTGCCCATGCAAAAGATCTAGCCATTGCAGCCGAAAAGCTATGGGAAAGTGTTTTGAGCCACGATATAGATGGGCTAGGGCAATCAATGACGTCATCGTTTGTCGCACAGTGCGCTTTGTTCCCCATGATGACCAATCCAGCAGCAGAAGCTGTTCTTGAGCCATTTAAGCATAAAGTAAAGGGATACAAAATTTCAGGTGCTGGCGGCGGTGGTTATTGGATAGTTGTTTCAGATGACAAATTGGATTCCTTTATCGAAATTAAAATTAGAAGGTGATGAATGCCAACAAGAGACTTTTTATCGCGTTGATATCCTTGTTTTTTTTCTGGGCGTTGGCGCACAATCTAAATCCTATTTTGATTGCAAAACTGAAGGATTCTTTCGCGCTGTCCGATACAAAAGCCATTTTGGTAGATAGTGCTTTTTACATTGCCTATTTTATCATGGCATTGCCATCTGCACAATTGATAAATCGTTTGGGTTACCAAAAGACGATTCTATTGGGATTGGGGCTTTTTGCGTTGGGTACTTTGTGCTTTTTGCCCGCTTCGGCTTATCATTCGTATTTGATTTTTTTGAGCGCCTTGTTGCTGATAGGTTTGGGTATCACCATGTTGGAAGCGGCTGCCAATCCTTTGATTACAATAATATCATCGGATAAACAGCAAGCATATCGCCTGAACTTGGCGCAGAGTTTCAACGGATTAGGAGCAGTTGTTGCAGCAGGTTTGGGAGGTTATATACTATTGGATGAACAAGACAAACAGCAACCATTGCAAACCTATCCATTTGTGGTTTTATCTGTTTGCATCATCCTACTGATGTTGCTATTTAATGCAATTGCTTTTCCAACATTCGTTCAAGAAAAGACGCGTGAAAAGAAGTCTACTACAAGCTTATTTAAATCCAAGCCGTTTCGAATGGCTGTGTTGGCTCAGTTCTTTTATGTCGGCTCCCAAATTGGTGTTTCTAGTTTTTTCATTCGTTACATGAGCGAATATTTCGGGCAAAGTGTCCAGCAATCGGCCTACCTATTGTCTTTGTCTTTGGTATTATTTACGGGTGGTCGATTTATTGGGTCCGCCTTAATGCGAAGATGGTCAGCGGATAGGATTTTATTGTTTTTTTCCGTTTGCGCTATGTTTTGTGCCGTAGGAATGCTTAATGTTCAATCGATATCATTTTATTGCATTTTGGCTCTTCCATTTTTTATGTCCATTATGTTCCCTACCATTTTTGCATTGGGAATCGGACCGCTTGAAAACAATAAAGAATTGGGAGGCGCTTGGATTGTTATGACCATCTCTGGTGGAGCGGTTATCCCATACGGGATGGCGCAAATTGCAGAAAGATCGGGGCAATTGAGCTGGTGTTATCTCTTGCCTTTGCTCGGTTTTATTGTGGTGGCTTTTTTTGCTTTTTATTACAAAAGGTGGTGCAATGAATGAATATGTTTTTTTTCTTGATCTAGTCGAGGATGACGTGCTGATTGCGCAATATGAGTCTTGGCACCGGAGCGTTTGGCCCGAGGTAGAAGCCCAAATTTTAAGTAGTGGAATCACTTCGTGTCAAATATATCGGGCTTTCAACCGTTTGGTACTGATCATACGTTCTGAAAAGGAGATGGATTGGGAAAAGAAAGCGCTGCAGGATGCACAGCACCAGAAGACCATCGAGTGGGAGGAATTGATGTGGAATTTTCAAAGAGCCATACCCGGATCTAAACCCAGTTCCAAATGGCAAATGGCAAAAATGATTTATCAGCTTAAAATAAAATGAAGAGATTAAAGTGTACTCTCGCATTGCTTTTTTGTTTTGTGGCATCAAAGAGTTTTCTGGCACAGCAGGGTTGGTTGCAATCTTCTGCATCTCGAAAGATGCATAGGCATCACCTGAATGAAGTGGTTTTAAAGTTCAACAATGGAGAGCAGGGTCATTGCTGGATATCGCATCAAGGCAAACCCAAGTTGTTGCTGTTGCATGGAATAACAGGCAACGCAGAAGTGCAATTTGGAAGGAATGCAGCCCATCTTTGTAAGGAATTTGATGTTATTGCTTTGGACTTGAAGTTTCATGGGGAGTCCAAAAATCTTCCACAAGGATTTGCCATTGAAGATCAAGTGAACTGGGTAGCGGATTGTTTGATGCTTTTGGCGCAACAATACAATGATGAATCATTTGCACATGTGCACGTAGTAGGAAACTCCTATGGTGGAATCGTGGCAGGAATTTTTGCAGATCATTATCCACAGATGGTTAAGGAATTGACGTTGATTGACGCGCCAATTCGTTTTTTCACCTCTGTCATGGCTGATTCCATTGCAAAAGAGGCGGGGGTGAATCATTTCTTTGATTTATTGTCCCCGCAAGATGTTGAGACTTTTAGGAAAAGAACTGATTTAGCACTTTATCGTAAAATTTGGATTCCTAAAAAGATCGCAAAGAAAATGATTGGAGGTGAACTAAAAGACAAAAGGAATGAGCATTGGCAACTGGTTCAATCATTGCAAACCAGCGAAAATTATTGGAACAATTATGATCTGAAATGGAAGTGCAAGGTTCATTTATTTTGGGGTGAGGCAGATGAACTGATTCCTCTTGAGGTAGGACAAAGGCAAGGAGCATATTTCAAAAATGCTACTTTTCAAGTTTTGCCTAAAGTTGGACATGTTTGGAATATGGAGCGTTCTCGCCAATTCAATCGCTGGTTAATAAAAAATCAGAATAGTCATCGAACCCTCATTACACCAAGTTTTTAAAACGTAAGTTTGCAGCATGATTAATTTGGCAGAAATTGGTTCTTGTTTTATGGTATTGTTTGCCGTCATCGATATTGTTGGCAGCATCCCCATCATCATTGATATCAAGAACAAAACAGGTAATATACAACCGATAACAACCACCTTGGTTTCAATGGTCCTGATGATTGTTTTTCTGATTGGAGGTGAAACCGTTTTGGGTTTGTTTGGCGTGGATGTATACAGTTTTGCTGTAGCTGGAGCTTTTATTTTGTTTTTTATTGCCATAGAAATGATTTTGGGAATACAGCTGTTTAAACAAAAAGAGGGTTTAACGCATGTGGCCAGCATCGTGCCATTGGCATTTCCAACCATTGCGGGTGCAGGAACCATTTCTACCCTTATATCATTGCGCGCAGAGTATCAAATGATCAACATCATCATCGCTATTCTACTTAATGTACCCATCATATTTGTGGTGCTAAAGTTGTCTGGTCGATTGCAAAAAGTTTTAGGCCCCGGAGGAATTGCAGTTATTGAAAAGGCCTTTGGAATTATCCTATTGGCCATTGCCATTAAATTATTTTCCAAGAATCTGGGAGTATTGATTCAGTGAGTATGCCAAAAGTGATGTTGTTTGCAGATGGAGCGGCTTCAGGAAATCCTGGACCTGGGGGATTTGGCACTGTGCTTCAAAGTGGAAGACATGAAAAAGAGCTGAGCGGTGGCTTTAGAAGAACCACCAACAATCGAATGGAATTGATGGCCGTTATTGAAGGGCTCAAAGCGTTAACGGTTATTCCCTGTGAGGTTTGTATTGTTTCCGATTCCAAATATGTAGTAGATGCTTTTGAAAAAAAATGGATTGCAGGTTGGCATAAAAGACAATGGAAAAATGTCAAGAATCCAGATCTATGGAAGCAACTTATCGTATTGGTCGACAAACATGATGTGACATGGAAATGGATTAAAGGTCATGCAGGACATCCAGAGAATGAGCGTTGCGATCGATTAGCTGTTCAAGCCAGAATGAAATCCCCGTTGCCTGTAGATGCTTTTTTCGAAGCGCAAGAAAGTGCCAATATTATTTGATGAGTAGGGTGACAGTTCCTTTCTTCTCAAAATCCACTCCGCCATAAAACTTTCCTTTGCAGGTAAATACATATACATCCTCTGGACAAAGTGTTTCCTGATACATTCCATTCCATCCTTTCCAAATGTCATTGGTAACAAATAGCAATTCACCCCATTTATTGAATATGGTCATTTCGAATTCACTTACCGATCTGAAATTCGGGTGGAAGATATTGTTGGAAAAATCATAACGAACGTATGCGCCATCAATAGGATTCAACAGAGTAGGTGTGAATGCATTGGGCATTTCAATAAAACCGTCTGTTGTGACGGTAAGACCCAAAGGATGCGTATAGCTGTCTATGCAGCCGTATGCATTGGATGCCGTAAGGGTGATGTTATATTGTCCTACCAAATCATAGTAAGCATATGGTTCGAAAGCATAACTGGTTTCACCATTTCCAAAATTCCAAGTGTAGGCTGTAGCTCCTGACGAAAGGTTGATGAAAACAGCGGAGTCGACAACAGCGGCGACTGTAGTTTCAAGTATGTTGAAATACGCATCGGGCGCAGGATAAATTTCGATAGCATTTTCAACTGTAAAGGTATCTGTTGTACCGTCATAGCCATGTGCTAAAAGTGTTACATCATAGTATCCCGTCTGATTAAAAGTATGTGTAGTTGATTCCGATGCAATCGTATCACCATTGCTGAAAACCCATTCTACCGTTTCGGCGTAGGTACTGTTGTGCTCAAAGGTGAAATTGGAACCAGGGCATCCTTCTCCAGTAATATTGAAAGATGCAATGGGGGCAGGCGGAATGATTTCAATACTCTGGATCATGGTATCGCTGCACCATTCGTTATTCACCACCAAGGTGATATCAAAGATTCCCCATGTATCAAAGATCAAAGATCCTGGTTGCCAGTTTGTATTGCTGTTGCTTTGCCAAAGCCAATTGGCTTCCAATGTTCCACTTCCTGAACTTTGGTTTACCACATTCACCGTAGCATTAGGAAATATTTGGGATAAAGGGTCAGCACCAAATGCTGCGATTGCAGGGTTCATGGTTTGAATGGTGAAATATCCCGTATTGACGCATCCTTGTGCATTTTGCACTGTCAGAGATACTTGGTAACTCGTATCTGTCAGCCCACCAGCAAAGGTGTGTAAGGGTGATTCAAAGATGGAGGAAGTCCCGTCCCCAAATTGCCAATTGAAATTCAATATCTCAGGATTGATATCAGTAAACTGTACCTCCAAGGGTGCGCAACCTTGCAAGGTGGAAATGTTGGTCATGATTTCCGGAATGGGATTCATGTTTACAGCGATGGTGGTGGAGCAACCAAAGGCATTACTAATGACATATGTTGTATTGACGAGAGGATTCAGTTGAGCACTATTTCCGTTAGGAGAAACTGTAGCTCCAACGGTATTGTTCCAAGTGTAAGTTCCATTTGGAGAAATGAAAACATCTAAAATTTGTCCTGGACAGATGGCCGCATTATTGATGTTGTTCGTCGGATTGGCGATTATTGTGATTAGAACAGAATCCATCTTAATGGGACAGTCCTCGTAGGCCCCTTGCAAATAATAAAGCCCACTCATGCTGAATTGTGCATTGCCGAGGTCATGTGTCAGTCCATTGAGCACTCCACCATTGGGGGTGATCCATGAATATTGACCCGGACCAGAAGCTTGATCACCTGTGAGCACCAGCTGCTCGTTATGGCAATAATATGCTTCAGTTAATACATCTGCATTGGGGCTCGTGATGGCGGATAAAGTCAATGTGGCATTATTGGTCCCGCAAAGGTTGGTGGCGGTGATTTCAAACGTGTTGTTGTCTCCAACAACAAAAAAAGCCGTATCTCCAGAAGTTGAAATATAATTGGCATTCAACCAATCAAAGGTTGTGTCGCATTCTCCCCAAACAGCGATGGTGTCACCAATACAAGGTGTTGGATCATTACTAAACAAGGCAATCTGAGGAACTGGTCCGTTTTCAATCACCGTGAAATCGACAGTTAACGGAGTAGCGCATGAAATACCCATGTCTTCAATTTCAACAGAATAGGTACCCGGTGCCAGATTGGTGGCTGTGGGGCCACTTAACGTCTGATCAAATGACCAATCATAGTCAAATGGTCCGTCTCCGCCAGAGGTGGTTATGGTCACAGCGCCATTGTCCATTCCACATTCAGAGGGAATTACAGCGGCACTTGCCTCTAAAGCATTGGTGCAAGAAATGAAATCGATGAGCACGCCTGAATCGATGTATCCATCGCCGCTGTCTCCTATGATCAATTTAAAATGATACGTTTGACAAGGAACCACATGAATGCGTGGAGATAAAACTACCGTCCGACCGTCATACTGAATTTGCGAACCTCCGGTATTGTCCAAATAGTAACCGCTGTTGTTATTGGCATTGACATTGTCAATACTTACAACCGTATTGTTGGGTAGGCGAGCAATGTTGTACGCGTTGTACATCCCGCCGCTGGGATTCGGTCCAAAAATGAAAAAAGCGAAAGCATCGTTGTATCCTTCATTGACAAATTCCATGTATTCATCTGATCCAAAAACAAAACGAATGGTAAGGCTGTCACACTGGGGAACGATGTCCAATTCCAAGGCGCACACATCTCTGTTGGCTTGCGGTACTACCGAGGTTAAATGCGGATCGCTAAATTGAATGCCATTGTCAACGCCATATGAATTTTCGGTATTGGCACCTGCCATGCCTTGCGCATTTCCTGTTGTTAAAACAACGCCATTGGTAATCCCAAGAGATGTGCTGCCGCCATTGGCAAATGCACCGTAAGCCAATGGATTGCAATTGATGGTCGGATTACCTTGAATGGTTACTCCATTTCCTGTAAGCGCATCGGCCATTTGAAAAGCACTGCCGCCAGGAATGACCGTGAGCTGGGCGCCACAGGTCAAAGAAACAACGGTGGAAATCAATATCAAACAAATGGAATAAATCTTATTTTTCATGGCTTCTGCTATCTCGGGCAAGTTACAAAATATCTTCATACACCATGGATACGAAATCCAACCCAACAAGGTTTATTTTTGGGGCATGAAAAATATCCTCGCAGTTGTCCTCTTGTCATTCAACATATTTTCTCTTCTTGCACAACCAGATTGGGCCATTTATCCTGAATACAATTATTTTTTCAGTGATGAAAAACCAGTTTGTTGGATTTCCAATGAAGCTTCAACCCCCCGGGCGATTACGCTGCTGTTGAAATCAGGTCGAGTAATTTTTCAAGACACCGTTGGCGCCAGCAGTCAGAAGTCCTTTTTACTTTTGCCTTTGGAAAGGGAAGAGTTTGAAATTGTTGGTGATGGGTTCATTCAGGTGCCGATTCGTTCCATTTGCGAACAACAGTTGGTTCATGATACTCTGCTCATCAAGACATTGCCTAGAAAAGACAATGCAGTGCGCATTCATTTTCCTTCGGGGGCTTTGGAAACATCCTTGTCCACACAGCATCATTTTGTAGGAAACGAGCAACGCGCAGCGTTTTTTCCATTTGGTTTCTATGCCAGAGAACGTGATGATTTTGATTGGATATTGCGAACAGAGGCCATGAATGGATTCAATTTGTATTCCCCTTATCAGGCCATAGAGGATTCAACACTGACACGACGAAAAAATTATATGGATTTGTGCGCGAAATTGGGTGTTCGTGTCAATTACAATCTTCAGCAAATTTGCCCGCTCAAGGAAAGTGATTCGCCAGAGGTAAAGAAGCGAAAGTTGCATCAAATACAACAAGAAGTAAGAACGTTCAAAGATCATCCTGCATTGTTGAGTTGGTACGTGAGTGATGAGCCCGACGGTCAGTTCATCAAGCCCAGTGAGTTGAGTGAGGCGGTAGCTTTGATAAGAAAGTTGGATCCGCATCACCCCATTGCTATGGTTTTTGTAGATCCCAAGCCCAGTCTGCCTTACCAAGATTTACTTGATATTGTTATGACGGATCCTTATCCCATCCCGGGAAATTCTGTGGTGAATGCAGGTGAATATTTGAAGAAACTCAAAGAATACTATCAGTTCAAAAAACACATTTGGATTGTGCCTCAAGCTTTTGGAGGACAAGAGTTTTGGCAAAGAGAACCAACGCCCGAGGAGTTGAGGGCGATGGTTTATTTGGGAGTCATCAATGGCAGTCGCGCATCACAGGCATTTATCCGTCATGTCGGTCAAAGTTTTCCGAAAAATCCAGCCATGTGGTCAGCCTATCATCAGTCAGCAAGAGAACTACAGTTTCTGCTGAATGATCTCGAATACCAGAATGAAATCAAGCATTATAAAGAAAAAGATTGGTGGGCCAAGATGAAGGTAGAGTCGGCCTGTTTCCGGGGCGAAAACCCCAACGACCGATTGTTTATTTTGGTCAATGTAGAGAATACACACAAGATAATCAACTGCCCAATGGGTGAAGAATATGCGCAAGGAGAATGGCATTTTATTCATGAAAACAGAAAAGTGAAATCGGATGAAATGTTTGAATGGGTTTTGAATCCGTTTGAAGTGAAGATTATTCGATATGAGGAAAGAAAATTGTCATTAAATACCATGATGAACAAAGAATGGGAAGGGAACTTAATTCGCGATTTTAGTTTTGAGCAATGGACAAGTCCTACCATTCCAACGGCCTGTTACTTGCACATGAGCAAGGAACATGGAGCGACGGCATTTTTAGATCGATCCATCTCCCACCATGGAGAAGTGAGTTTGCGATTGAACAACCTAGGAGGTCAAACACCCGAAAACAATTCCCAAGAAATAAGTTTCTATCAATTTCAAACAGTCGCCAATCATGCCTATGTACTCAGTTTTTGGGCCTATGCCGAGCAAACCGCCAATAAAATTGGTGTGGAGAACAAAATCGCATTGCGCATTGAAAAGCCATGGGGGAAGTTTATTTGGCACGATACCGTTGCTATTCAATCGGGTTGGCATCGATATGATATCTCATACGTTCCCAACGTTGGTGAAGATCGCAATATGTTGGAGTTGCGTTTGCTTCAAGAAGGATTTGTTTGGCTCGATCAAATTCAATGGGTTGAATCACCAACCATAACGTTGGCCGGAGAAATTTTTGATTCCCAACGAACAATCAAAGCCCAAGCCATTGGAGAGATTTGCCCCTTGGATAAAATCACCTACGTCTTTCAACCCAATGTTGGAGATACCATTTTTCGGGGCAATTTATCGCAAGGAGTGGAATTGGATAGTGATGGGAAGATAGAGGTAAAATACCTGCTGCCCAATGGCCAGTATCAAACCTTGTCTTGGCCAGTGGCGTTGAACTTCAAAAAGTGGAAGACGATGGAATATGCCATAGAGCCCAGTTTGAAATATTTGGCGGGTGGAAAAAAAGCCCTGATGGATGGTCAAATGGGTGAGTTTGTTTGGGATGGCAAATGGCAAGGATTTGAGGGGACAGATTTTGAAGTTATCCTAGAAAAAGATACAGAAGATCCAACTTCTTTGATTACCATCAGAGCGCTTTCAAAAAAAAGTGCCTGGGTCTATTGGCCGGCTTCAGTGACATTATATGCCAGTGAGGATGGGCTTCAGTTTCAAGAGGTACAAACGATTTCAATTCCAGCTCAAAATTATCAGGATGATGATGGCGTGAAAGTATTTGATTTCCCTATTCCTCAACAGGTTAATTCAAATTTTAGTAAAATGAAATACTATAAAATTCAAGCAAAGTCCAACAAAATACTTCCCTCTGATCACCCATTTGTTGGTGAAAAGTCGTGGTTATTTATTGACGAGATTTTACTCCGTTAACGTTACCTTTGGGCAACTTTTTAGATTATGTCAGCAGCAACACAATCGGCTACTTTAGAGCAAGCCAGAGAAATGGGTTTAATGCCCGAAGAATTTGAGAAAATCAAAGAAATTTTGGGTCGAACGCCCAATTTTACGGAGATGTGTGTTTACTCTGTAATGTGGAGTGAGCACTGCTCATACAAGAATTCAATCAAATGGTTGAAAACATTGCCCAAAGATGGTCCGCATATGTTGGTGAAGGCCGGAGAAGAGAATGCAGGATTGGTAGATATTGGTGACGGTTTGGGTTGTGCATTCAAAATTGAATCACACAATCATCCATCAGCCATAGAGCCGTATCAAGGTGCAGCAACAGGTGTGGGTGGAATCAATCGCGATATTTTTACCATGGGCGCAAGACCAGTGGCCTTGCTCAATTCTTTGCGCTTCGGTGAGCTCAGTCATCCCAAAACACAGTGGTTAATGGAGGGTGTGGTGAAAGGAATTGGTGATTACGGAAACGCATTCGGTATTCCTACAGTGGGTGGTGAGGTGTATTTCGACGAAAGTTATCAAGTTAATCCTTTGGTTAACGCCATGTCGGCGGGGTTAATCGATGCCACCAAAATCATTTCAGCCAAGGCGAGCGGAGTAGGCAACCCCGTTTTCATTGTTGGCTCGGCAACAGGTAAAGACGGAATCAAAGGAGCCTCTTTTGCTTCGAAAGACATTACCGAAGAATCAGCCAAGGATTTACCCAGTGTACAAGTTGGTGATCCATTTCAAGAAAAGTTGTTGTTAGAGGCAACAATGGAATTGGCAGAAACAGACGCTATCCGTGGTATGCAAGACATGGGAGCGGCAGGTATTACCTGTTCGACATCCGAAATGAGTGCAGGCGGTAAAGTGGGAATGGACATCCATTTGGAAAAAGTGCCTACCCGTCAAGAGGGAATGTTGCCATTTGAAATCTTGTTGTCTGAATCGCAAGAACGCATGTTGGTTGTGATTGAAAAAGGTCAGGAGGAAAAAGTGAAAGCCATCTTTGACAAATGGGATTTGCATGCGGCTGAGATTGGTGTGGTAACGGAAGGACCGATGGTCCGTTATTTTATGCACGGAGAATTGGTGAGTGAAATACCCGCAGAGTCATTGGTACTTGGAGGAGGTGCTCCCCAATACGAAAGAGAATACAAAGAGCCTGCTTATTTTCAGGAAGCCAAGAAATTTGATTTGAATACCATTGAGCAGCCTAAGGATTTTGTTCAAGCGGCGCGTCAATTGATTGCATTGCCCAATATTGCCAGTAAGCGATGGATTTATGAGCAGTACGATAGCATGGTAGGAACAGCTACCATGACAACAAATCGTCCGAGTGATGCAGGTGTGGTGAATATCAAGGGAAGCAATAAAGCATTGGTACTTACCGTTGATTGCAATGGTCGGTATGTAAATGCTGATCCAGAAATAGGTACCATGATCGCTGTCTCAGAAGCTGCAAGAAACATCGTTTGTTCTGGAGGACAACCTTCGGCCATTACCAATTGTCTCAATTTTGGTAATCCTTACATTCCTGAAGTGTATTGGCAATTCGTGGGCGCAATCAAAGGGATGGGAGCAGCCTGTCGGAAGTTTGAAACACCTGTTACTGGTGGCAATGTGAGTTTTTACAATCAAACCGTCAATGAGGATGGTACTTCAAAACCTGTTTTCCCAACCCCTACCATCGGTATGTTGGGCATCATGGAGGACAAGTCGCATCACATGACTTTGGATTTTAAGTACAAAGGAGATTTGATTTATTTGATTGGTGAAAGCCAAGACGATTTAAACTCTTCCGAGTATTTGTACAATGTTCTAGGAATCAAAAATAGCCCTGCGCCGCATTTTGATTTGGAGCAAGAATTCATTATCCAACAACACATCAAACACGTCATTCAAAACAATTTGATTACAGCAGCCCACGATGTCAGTGATGGGGGATTGTGGGTGACCTTGGCTGAGATGGGCATGGCAGCAAATTTGGGTTTTGACATTGAAACGCCATTGGAATTTAGGAAGGATACTTTCCTTTTTGGAGAGTCCCAGAGCCGAGTGGTGGTTACCGTTCCTGAGGTAGACAAAGATGCATTTTTGGATTATGTTTTAGAGAATAAAGTCCCAGCGATGCTGTTGGGCCATGTAACCAAGGGAAGATTTACGATTGACGGAGAAGAATTTGGTTCAGTAGATGAATTGGCAGAAATTTACAACAATGCCATTGGCAACTTCATGAAGAAATAGTAATAATGAGTTTCGTTCAATATATCCGATCAAAGCCCGGCATGAAAATGGTCGGCTATGTTGTAGGAGCCAATCTTTTGGGAATTTTATTGAGTTGGTTTTGGTTGTCTTGGTATACCAATCACGGTGAATTTGTAACCATCCCTGAATTAAAAGGTCAATCATTGGAACAAGCCGTTGAGATTTTGGAAGATTTGGACATGGAACCAGTGGTTATCGATAGCATTTGGTCAGACACTGCCGCCAAGGGAAGCATCAATTATGTCATGCCTGCACCAGGATCAACCATCAAATCGGGTAGACAAGTTTACTTGACCATTTTTAGCAAAACACCTCCAATGGAAACCGTCACCATCAAGTCGGGTGAGTATGCTGCTGTGGCCATGGTGAAACTGAAGAACAAAGGAATTGATTATGATGTCTCTTATCAACCGAACAATAATTTTGTTGGCAGTGTAATAGGCATTCGTTTTCAAGGAAGGGAGATTAAGTTCAACGATCTATTGCCAAGAGGATGCAAAGTGGTTCTAATAGTCGGAACAGGCGACAACGCAAAAATACCGGTTCCGGATTTACATGGGTTAACCTATCTTGAAGCGCAGCGTTTATTAAAGTCTTTGGGTTTGATTCCTCAGTTGTTTTTTGATACAACGCCTGCTGAGGCAGATTCCTTGGATTTCAAGGTATGCACACAAGAACCTCCTTATTCTCCAGGCGCTTTAGATTTGAATTCTGGTAGCATCATGGATGTGTATCTAACCAAACAACCTTGTCCAAGAGACACAACAGCCACCACAGATAATCCATGAGAAAGGTTTTATTACTTCTTTTTTGTTGTCTTGCGGCCTTTTCCCAAGCACAGGAGATGGAGAGGGTCCCCATGTATTTGGCCCGGGTCAAATCACCACACATGGAGGCAAGCAGTCGCGAATTATTGGTCCTTCCATTTTTTGACGATTTCTCTCAGCACAGAGCGGGAAGGACTGCACCCAATGCTTTACTATGGCAAGATGAAGATGTATACATCAACAACACCATGGGTGTTGATCCGCTGACCATCGGTGTAGCGACATTGGATGGGTTGAATGCTGATGGTTATCCCTATGATTTTTCCGATCAATACGCGCAGGGTCCTGCAGATACATTGACGTCGCAGGCCATTGATTTGGCTGGATTGGACAGTACAGATAATGTGTATTTATCATTTTATTTTCAATCTGGAGGATTGGGCAACATGCCCGATGAAGAGGATTCTCTGTTTGTCGATTTTTACTCACCCATAACGGGAACCTGGGAAAAGAAGTGGGTGGTGAGCTCTCCCAACAATACGGACTGGCAGAGGGCGGATATTCACATTGCCCAAAGTCAATTTCTTCAAGCAGGATTTGTTTTTCGATTTCGCAACGAGGCCACTTTGAGCGGTGCCTACGATCAATGGAATTTGGATTATGTGTTGCTTCGTTCAGGTTTGGATACCGCCAATATCGCCTTTGACGAAGTGGCGATGCAATATGTCCCTTCTTTGCCATTTACCAATGGATACAGCGCCATGCCATGGAAGCATTTCAAAACCAATCCCAGTGGTTTTTTGACGCCAACGTTGACTGCATACGAACGCAATTTGGGCAATGCAGAAAATATTGCTACGGGATATAGACTAACCTGCAACGGCCAAGTACAACAAGCTTCGGCCGTGGTATTAAATACCTTCGCCAATGAGAACCAATCGTTAGAAGAAGACATGAATTGGAATACAGCAATTCTTCAAAATCCTTTGTTGAGTGATACTTTGGTGAATGTGGAGGTTTGCACTTTTATCAATCCCACGGATGCGCATTTGGAAAATGATACGGCCTGTTATTCCATGGAGCTCTCGAACTTTTATGCTTACGATGATGGCAGTGCAGAAAGAACTTGGACCGTCCAAGGTGCTGGTTCGCAGGTTGCTTTGAAGTTTTACAATTACGCCGCAGATACGCTAGTGGGTTTGGCTGTGAATTGGTTGCCCTATGGAATAGATCACTCTACGCAAACATTTTTCTTAAAAGTATGGAGCGACAATAGCGGTCAGCCTGGATCTTTGATTTCTGAAAATTTCAATTACCAATATCCTCAATACACGGACAGTGCAGGTTATGATTCGTTTACCTTTCATGAATTGGACAATCCATTGATCTTGGGTGTTGGAACTTATTATGTTGGTTGGGTTCAATCTGACGCTCCTACCTATGATGTGGGCAACGATAAAAATACCAATAACAATCCCGCTAAATTGTTTTACTCATTGGGAGTAGATCAACCTTGGCAAGCTTCCCAGGTAACGGGAAGTGTGATGGTTAGGCCCATTTTACGTTCAGGAAAGAAACAAGTTTGGACGGGCTTAGCGGACCCATCGAAAAATCTATTGTGGAGTAGTCTATATCCCAATCCTGCTGTGGATCATGTTCAATTTGACGCCCCCTACAACAGTTGTTCTTTTCAGTTGATCGATGTCATGGGCAATGTGATACAATCAGAAAAAAGGAATAGTAGTCATGTTGTCATTGATGTCAATGCACTCCCTCAGGGTTTGTATTTCATTCGTGCGATTTCTGGTCAGGAAGAGCAAGTATTCCGATTTACAAAGTAGGCCATGAGCACAGAGATTGAGGACATTGACAGGGAGGATGAAGAAGGCTTATTTGAACACCACCGAATTATAGCCGATAAGGGGCAAGGCCTGGTTCGCATGGACAAGTTTTTGGTGGATCGATTGGAAAAAACTTCCCGATCAAGAATTCAGGAAGCCCACGACGCGGGATTTGTGAAGGTTAATGGCATTGCTGTTAAGTCCAGCTACAAGGTTAAACCCAATGATGTAATTACGATCGAATTGCCTTATCCAGTAAGGGAGTTTGAAATCATTCCTGAAAACATACCCATCGATATTCTCTATGAGGATGATGACGTTTTGGTCATCAACAAACCCATGAACATGGTGGTTCATCCAGGGCATGGAAATTATAGTGGGACCTTGGTTAATGCCGTGCTGTACCATCTTCAAAAAACACCAGCAGGTGAACACCATCGTCCAGGATTGGTGCACCGATTGGACAAGCACACCACAGGTGTGATGGTGATGGCCAAAACAGATCATGCCTTAAATCATCTGGGCAAGCAGTTCTTTGATCGCACCACGGAACGTCGCTATCAAGCCATCGTTTGGGGTGATGTGGAGAAAGATGGAACGGTGATAGGAAATACAGGTAGGAGTTTACAGGATCGAAAAGTATTCACGGTTTTTCCCAAAGGTGATTATGGAAAGCATGCAGTAACCCATTACAAAGTATTGGAGAAGTTGCATTATGTAACCCTGGTGGAGTGTAAGTTGGAAACGGGAAGAACCCATCAAATCAGGGTTCACATGAAATACATCGGCCATACCTTATTTGGAGATCTGGAGTACGGGGGGGATAAAATTTTGAAAGGAACGACCTATCCCAAATACAATCAGTTTATTCAAAATTGTTTTAAAATACTACCACGTCAAGCACTTCATGCCAAAACATTGGCATTTGATCATCCTACTTCAGGAGAACGAATGACATTTGACTCTGACCTTCCTTCGGACATGCAGGAAATTTTAGAGCGGTTTAGAAACATTGCCAAGTACAGTTAATCATGGCAAGCGAAATCGCTGACCTGTCCCGAATATCCCCATTTCGAAAAAAGCTTCATCGATTGTTTCTTTTTTCATTTTGATTTTTTTCTTGGGCGTCATCAAAATGATGGGGCCTTTACCAATTACAGTGCATTGATCGTTTTCAATCAAAGCTGCAGTTTCTTCTTCAACGCCCAATCCATAGCTTAGTTTGGGATGGTCGACCAATGCTGAAATCAATCGGTTGTATCGGCTTCGCGTAACAAAATGTTGGTCTACGATACCGTTTTGAATGAAGCCAAGCCCTTTGGAATAAATGGCATTATGGGACTCCACAAGCGCATAGGTGGCGCTATAGGCTGTGTCTTTGGATTGATTACCAGTAATCATGACATCACTCATGACAGCTGCCCCAGCACTGGTTCCGGCGATCATTCCTCCGTTGTTATAAACATCAATAATCCAAGATGCAATCTTTCGATCTTCTACTACCTGCATGAATCGATTTTGATCGCCACCACAGATGAAAATGAGCTTGGCCTTTTTCAGTGAATCGGTCATGCTTTGAACGTTGCGATTGACATCTGAAAAATTCAAGTTGACACATGTAATAGAGGATGGCACATCTTGTTGAAAATACCAAAAGCTAGAATCCGGTTCCTCCCCAGCCATGGGCAAAACAGCGATATAATCATTGGCTTTCAGACCTGCTTGTTGGATCATGGACCGCATCAATTCAGGAGTACGGTCACCCCCTCCAATGATGAACAATTTACCGGATGTCTTTTGTGGAGCTGGATCGTTTTTTTTCGTTGAATCAGAAGTGCAAGAACACAAAAAAAGCACCACCAAAGCAACAAAAATAAAAGGTGCTTTGATGGTGCTTGAATGCATGGTATTATAATCTGTTGTCGACCATTTCTACTTTGGGATACTTGGCTTTGTTGAATCCAAAGTCGCCATCTGCATAAGATTGATTGGTCTTGAGGTTGTTGATTTTGTAGCTGATTTCGCCGCCGTCTTTGGTTTTCACTACGGCTTTTCTCAATTCCATTTTCCCCTTGTCGATGTACATGTAAATGGAGTGATAGGGTTTGCCTTTTGGATTGTTGGGAAATAGGGCAATTTCATAACAAGCAACGCCATCCATGGTCGCATTGGGATTTTTCATTTCGTTCTTAAAATCCTTTTCCCAAATACTGAAAATCTCGGATGGATCAAAAGCTCCATCTTTAACATCTTTCAAATTGTCGATGGTGCAAGTGTTTGATTTTTTGTCATAGGTCCAGATGGTCGTACCATCGGTTGAAATGGTATAGTCCGCAAGGCTGATGATGTATTTCTTGCCTTTGATTTTGATGTTGCCCTCTTGCTTGATGTTTTTGTTGTTCTTTTTGTCAACGAGAGACGAGCTAAAGTCTGCAGTGACTGTTGTCCAACCTTTTGCTTTGGCGGAAAGTTTGTCCAAAACTTCTTTGGAACTTTGTGCTTGAACCATCAAACCCATGGTGATGGTGATCAAAAATAAAAGTGCTTTTTTCATTTTGCTTGTGCTATTGCGGGCCTCTTTTCAAGAACTGTTCCAAAGTCGCTTCGTCTTGAATTAAAACCTTTCTTCCTTTGCTTCCTTCGAATGGCCCAATGATGCCTGCTGCTTCCAATTGATCCACCAAACGACCCGCTCTATTGAATCCCAGCTTGAGTTTTCGCTGTAACATAGAGGCAGAGCCTTGTTGGGTTTGAACGACAATTTTAGCAGCTTCCTCAAATAAATCATCTCGGTCGCTATCGGCAAAGTTACTCAATTCTGTATTTCCAGCCTCGTCAGGAACTTCGGGCAAAAGAAAGGCGCTGGGATACCCTTGTTGATTTCCGATATACTCCGTGATTTCTTCAACCTCAGGCGTATCGACAAAACCGCACTGCACGCGAATCAAATCGTTTCCGGTAGAATACAACAAATCCCCTCTTCCGATCAATTGATCAGCTCCACCTGCATCAAGAATGGTACGGGAATCAATCTTGGAAGTAACCCGGAAAGCAATCCGCGCAGGGAAGTTGGCTTTGATGATACCGGTGATGATATTGACCGAAGGTCGTTGTGTCGCAATAATCAAGTGAATACCGATGGCTCGGGCCAATTGTGCCAGACGAGCAATGGGCGTTTCCACTTCTCGACCCGCAGTCATGATGAGATCAGCAAATTCATCGACCACCAAAACAATGTATGGCAAGTAGCGGTGGCCATCGTTGGGGTTGAGTCTGCGTTTGATGAAGCGCTCATTGTATTCTTTGATGTTTCGGCAACCGGCAGTTTTCAGCAAATCATAACGCTGATCCATCTCAATGCACAAGCTGTTCAAAGTGCGAACCACCTTGCTGGTATCCGTGATGATGGGATCTTCAGTGTCCGGAAGTTTGGCCAAGAAATGGCGTTCAATTTTGTTGAATAAGGTTAACTCCACTTTTTTCGGATCGACCAAAACAAATTTGATTTGTGATGGGTGCTTTTTGTACAACAAGCTCACCAAAATGGCATTTAGCCCAACCGACTTACCTTGTCCCGTAGATCCGGCCATCAGCAGGTGGGGCATCTTGGCCAAGTCCACGCAAAAGATTTCATTGGATATGGTTTTACCCAATACTACAGGCAATTCCATTTCCGCATTTTGGAATTTCTCGGAGGCAATTAAACTGCGCATACTGACCACCTCAGGCTGAGAATTCGGAACCTCAATTCCAATGGTTCCTTTTCCGGGTATGGGTGCGATGATGCGGATGCCAAGCGCTGCAAGGCTGAGCGCAATATCATCTTCCAAACTTTTAATTTTTGAAATCCTTACACCAGGAGCAGGATTGATTTCATACAAGGTTACCGTTGGACCGATGGTAGCCTTGATCTTTTCAATTTCTATCTTGTAATGATTGAGGGTTTGAATGATCTTGTTTTTGTTTTCTTCCAATTCCTCCTTGGTGATTTTGATGCCACCTGTGGTGTGGTTTTTAAGCAATTCAATGGACGGAGCTTCATAGCGAGACAAGTCCAGTTTGGGGTCGTAATCGCCAAAGTCAGCTAGTCTTTGATCCACTTCGGCACTGCTTAAAATTTCTTCTTGAGCTGGGCCTTGAACTTCCATTCCCAAATCCTCTTCAATATTGGAAAAATTGATGCCTTCTTCTGCAGTTGCAGCGGGTGTGTCGATGCTCATTTCAATGGGCTCGTTTTCCATTGGTGTCAATGGAGCTGGTGCAACAGGGGCGGGAGAAGTGGGCTCTGGCGTGAGGATTTCCAATTGACTCAACAATTCTTCCTCTGTTTCAACAGGCTCTTCATCCATCAATTTATACCGATTGCTAATGGTGGTTTCTAAGGTAGACACAGGAGTAGGCGCAGGTGCCTCTTGTGCGGGTTCTTCGGAAGTTTCAATTGTTTCAGACTCGGACAACATTTCTTCGCGTTCTGCTTTTCTCCTAAGTTTTTCTTGACGGTTCAATTTCCACCGTTCAATTCCATTTTCTACCCATTGGCCAAAATGAATCAAAAAGGAAGTGGCAGCAACGCCAATTAAGGCAACAGCTCCACCCATACGACCCAAGGTGAAAGTCAACCATTGTGCACTCCAAAGGCCATAAGCACCGACGAAACGGTCGTTGATATCCAGCACAATATGGGGAAAGGGATCTTCTTCTCGGTGATGAAAGGTGAATGCCAAAACGAGCGGAATAAAAATCATTCCGTACATCATCCAGCGAAAACTTTTGAAAAACGGGGTAGGTGTGGCCTGCACAATCAAGTAGCTGCTCAATAAAATAAGCAAGTAGCAAATGAAAAATGCACCAACACCAAATCCTTTGTACATCAAGGCGTATGCGGCCAAAGCCCCCAGTTTTCCCATCCAGTTGGAGTAGTTGGGTGTTTCACTGATGCTGGAGGCGTGGTCCCCTCCCAAAATTAAACTCAGGTCTGCATCACCATTGAGGGTAAATGAAATGCAGGCCAAAACGAGATAAATGGAGGAAAGCAATAGTCCTGTCCCAGTGATCAATTGAGATCGACGACCCAAAACACTTTGTTTCCAGGATTTTTTTTCATTCACCCATGGAATCTCATCATCTTCTTCGATATTTGCTTTGCTTTTTGCCATGAACAGTTTAGGTTGAAGTTCAAAAATAACGCGCTGTGGTTCATCGTGGACAAAGGAATTGCCCCGTTTTCAACACCAAGAAGTGTATCACCCAGGGATAAATATCGGGAGTTGAAAAAAAATATTGTATAATCCAAAATTCATTGTATATTTGCCATCCGTTTTTAAGACACAATGGCAAAAAAAGGTAACAGAGTTCAAGTGATTATGGAGTGCACCGAGCACAAGGAGTCGGGCATGCCAGGAACTAGCAGATATATCACAACCAAAAACAGAAAGAACACCCCAGATCGTTTGGAGATGAAGAAATACAATCCCATCTTGAAGCGTATGACCGTTCACAAAGAGATTAAATAATTAAGCCATGGCAAAGAAGGTAGTTGCAACGTTGCAAACGGGTGGTGGTAAAAACCACACCAAGGTGATTAAAATGGTTAAATCACCCAAATCAGGATCTTATTCTTTCAAAGAAGAGATTGTACACAACGACAAAATTGCTGAGTGGTTTACCAAAGCCTAATCAGTCATTGATAATTGTTCAAAGGCTTTTTCGAAAGAAAAGGCCTTTTTTATTCTAAAGAGATGGCAATGAATTTTTTTAAGCGCCTCTTCTCCTCAGAGAAAAAGGAAACGCTCAACCAAGGATTGGAAAAGACCAGAACCGGTTTGTTTTCCAAGTTGGCCCGCATTGTTGTGGGCAAGTCCTCCATCGATGATGAAGTATTGGACAATCTAGAAGAAGTCCTTATCGGCTCCGATGTCGGCGTATCGACCACTCTAAAAATCATTGAGCGCATTCAAGCCCGTGTCTCCAAGGACAAATACATGGGGACCGAGGAATTGAATTCCATATTGAAGGAAGAGATTGCGTTGTTGCTGGCTTCTTATGATGGGGAGGATTCCGAAGATGTATTTATACCCAAGTTAGCAACGCCGTATGTGATTATGGTGGTCGGGGTGAACGGCGTTGGAAAAACAACCACCATTGGAAAGTTGGCTTTTCAATTGCAAAAGCAGGGAAAAAAAGTGGTTTTGGGTGCGGCAGATACCTTTCGTGCTGCAGCGATTGATCAATTGAAAATATGGGGTGATCGCGCCAATGCAACGGTCATCGCGCAAAATATGGGTTCCGACCCTGCCTCTGTTGCGTTTGATACCCTGCAACATGCAGTAGCTCAGCAGGCCGATGTGGTCATCATTGATACAGCGGGTCGCTTGCACAACAAAGTGGGATTGATGCAAGAGCTTTCTAAAATCAAGCGGGTCATGGACAAGATTGTGCCCAATGCACCTCATGAAGTTTTATTGGTTTTGGATGGTTCTACAGGTCAAAATGCTTTTGAACAAGCCAAACAATTTACAGCAGCTACCGATGTCAATGCGCTGGCCATCACCAAAATAGATGGAACGGCAAAAGGAGGCGTTGTTATAGGGATTTCAGACCAATTTAATATACCAGTGAAATACATTGGCATTGGAGAAAAACCGGAACAACTGCAAATTTTTAATCGCTTCGAGTTTGTGGATTCATTGTTCGCTGAAGAAAATCAATCATGAAGACCAAGACGCTAAAAAAGAACAAGGTCAATGTGGTGACATTGGGTTGTGCCAAAAATATATTTGACAGTGAGGTAATGATGGCCCAGTTAAAGGCCAATGATTATGATGTGCATCACGAGTCAGAAGACCAAGATTCTTCCATTGTGATTATCAATACCTGTGGTTTTATCGATAACGCCAAGGAAGAGTCCATCAATACCATTTTGGCTTGGGCCAAAGAGAAAGAGAAGGGAAACGTTGATAAAGTATTGGTGACCGGTTGTTTGGGAGAGCGCTATCGCGATGTTTTAGAAAAAGACATTCCAGAGGTGGATGGAATATTTGGTACCCGTGAATTGCCCCGTTTGCTCAAAACGTTAAAGGCGGATTACAAGCATGAACTGGTAGGAGAGCGTTTGCTAACCACCCCCAGTCATTATGCTTATTTCAAAATAGCTGAAGGGTGTGATCGCCCTTGCTCGTTTTGCGCCATCCCATTGATGCGCGGAAAGCATTTGTCTACGCCAATGGAAGACTTGGTAACGCAGGCCAAAGGATTGGCCAAGAATGGGGTCAAAGAATTGATTTTGATTGCGCAGGATTTGACCTTCTACGGTTTGGATTTGTACAAGGATAGAAAGTTGGCCGATCTACTCAGAAACTTATCGGATGTGGAAGGCATTGATTGGATTCGTTTGCAATACGCTTATCCCAGTGGATTCCCGATGGATGTTTTGGATGTGATGAACGAGCG
>JACCDI011492602.1_pt1 | contig 29757 bp, 25 predicted proteins | sample 7442791 | NCBI WGS metagenome assembly JACCDI01 (sample SAMN15323434, study PRJNA562643) | freshwater metagenome | isolation source: river surface water | place: USA:Blue River Watershed | collected 2017-08-15
TGCAGTAGGTTGAACGGGTTGGGTGCCTTGGTTGACCCACGTACAACTTGTAGTGTTAAATTGATAGTTATCCCAACAGTTCGTTGCAGTAGGTTGAACGGGTTGGGTGCCTTGGTTGACCCACGTACAACTTGTAGTGTTAAATTGATAGTTATCCCAACAGTTCGTTGCAGTTGGTTGAACGGGTTGGGTGCCTTGGTTTACCCACGTACAACTTGTAGTGTTAAATTGATAGTTATCCCAACAGTTCGTTGCCGTTGGTTGAACGGGTTGGGTGCCAGTAACCACCCAAGAACATGAATTCCCATTCCATGTGGCAGATTCATAGCATGCAAGAAGTGGCTGTGGGGTTTGAGGTGTGATTGTAATCGTTAACGTTGCTGTTGTCGCACACTGTCCTGCGGTTGGAGTGAACGTGTAAGTAGTCGTTGCCGTGTTGTTAATTGCTGGTGACCACGTTCCAGTTATTCCATTGGTTGATGTCGTTGGCAAGGCACTGATTGTTGCTCCCGAACAGAATGGTCCTACTGCTGTGAATGTCGGGATAGTTGGGGAGGTAACCGTCAACTGCCCACTAACATTTGAAGTTCCATTCCAAACTCCACCGCCTCCTGTACTGTAGCCACCGTACTGCCATCCACAGCCATTTATTTGATAACGAAATGCATAATAATAGGTTCCAGGAGCCAGACCAGTTAAGGTTCCCATGTATTCATCATTGTTTCCAACTTGAACATTAAAATTAGCATTTGACCAATTTGTCCAAGTTGACGGATCGGTATTCGTTGTACTATATCCAAATTGAACAGTAACTCCAGAAGCCTGACCTGGGTCAGGAGTGTTAATGGAACCTGTATTGTACAATTGACCGTAAATGTCATAAGTTCCTCCTTGACAAATACTTCCACTTCCAGGAAATTGAAGATTTGCCCAATCAATTATATCACTAACTGTAAAAGTCGCAGTAACAGAACAACCCGCTGAATTTGTATAGGTTATAGTGGCAGTCCCTGAAGCTACTCCAGTAACTAATCCCGTTGAAGAAACCGTGGCTACACCGGTATTATTCGACGTCCAAGGGTTCGAAGCAGCAGGTGTACCCGAACCTGTAAGCTGAGTAGTCGCATTAATACACGTAGTTAACGTACCGCTGATTGTTGGATTAGCATTAATCGTAATATTCATCGTTGTCGATGTAGCACAAGTCGGTGCTGTTGTTGATGTGGGTGTAAACGTATAGGTCTGTGAACCGACTGTTGAAGTGGAAATAGTTGCAGGGTTCCAAGTTCCTGCAATGCTATTATTTGATGTCGTTGGCAATGTACCAGGTGTTCCATTCTGACAATATGGCCCTAATTGAGTAAACGTTGGTGTGGTAGGAGCATTAATCGTTACACTCGCTGTTGCTGTTACTGCCGCACAACCTCCTGATGCAGGTATGGTGTATGTAACTGTATATGTTCCTGCTGTACTTGAACTTGGTGTAATTTGTCCCGTACTAGAATTTATTGTTAAACCCGATGGACTTACTGTATATGTACCACCTGACGTTCCCGTTTGTGTCACTGACTGCGTGCTTGCAGTTGTACACCAAGGTGACCCTGTATAACTAATTGATGCAGTTGGAGCTGCTGTTATCGTTACACTCGCTGTTGCTGTTACTGCCGCACAACTTCCTGATGCAGGTATGGTATATGTCACGGTGTAGGATCCAGGGGTACTCAAACTTGGATTAATGGTTCCTGATGAAGAATTTATCGATAATCCCGAAGTTGAAGAATAAGTTCCTCCTGTATAAGAACCTGTTCCGGATAATGTCGGATTTTGCAATGTCGAATTAGAAGAACAAAATGGCCCAGCATAAGAAAGTGAGGCTGTTGGACAGCAGCCACTTGCACAACTATATGCTATAGAAGGCGTCGTAAAAGAACAATTCGCAGGTGAAGATGTAGTTTGCTGAAAGGTCGATGATAACGAAACATTGAAATTTGCAGTCCAATTCCCATCTGTGGCAGGCGGACATGAGATTCCAGGTGCAAAAGTTGTGTTCACTGCAACAGGCAATCCAGCACTAAAAGTATTAGGATAGATGTAAATTGTAATAACACTATTTTGATTATATCCCGGAATACTTGCTAGGTTTAAAGTATTCGAATACGTTGAAGGTCCAGGATTAGCTGATTGCTGATCTAAAACCACATTTCCGTTGTGATAGACAGTAACCCAATAATCGGTAGCCGTTCCATTGCTCGGAGGTTCAAAACAATAACCTGTCATGTTTATGTTCAACGTGAGTGATGTAGCATTTCCACCTGTTCCACTTGCAGGAATGGTAATTAATGCTGAATTGTTAGTTCCTCCAAAAGGTGAGCTTGCCACAGTGGCATTTGTTACTGTCGTATTATAGGTGATTGGAACTTGTGGACCACCAGTACTGCAACAATTTGGACCACCTGAAATTCCATTATAACCAACTGTAAATACCTGGGAACCTGAAGCACAGAAGGTTCCAGAAGGCAAAGATGAAGGATTTGGAGAAATAGTAATTATGTTTCCAATATCACTATTCAAACATCCATTTTGTGGTGTTACCTGCCAAGTACAATTCGAGCTGTTCCAGCTGATATTTACCAAATCAGTTGAACTAGTGGGTACATTCGGATATACCGTTACTGTTTTTGTACCCGAAGCCAAAACTGCTCCTGTTGCAGCACAAGTAACACTCCATGGTAAATTTACAGTTGTAGTTGAACAAAAATTTCCATTTGATAAGGTGATTGGAATAAATATATCCTGGCAATTTGAAACCGTTTGCGTTTGAACCCCAGTTGGTGTTGTAACACTCACATTAACTGAACTTACATTGGCATTAACGTTAAACGTATTTGCAGCAGTGGAACCAAAATTACCTGATTGTTGACCCAATGCAATTCCACCGGGGGATATTACCTGAATATTTCCTCCTCCACTAAAGCCATCTCCAAATGCGTCATTTACCGTTAAAGTAAAAGCATTTCCATAAGTTTGAGGATTCAAGGACAGTGAAGTATTAATAACACCACTATTTGTTCCTGGGCCACCTGATGCCACAACGGCACCTGTTAAAACACTTGTTAAAGACCATGTAATTTCAGAACCATAGCTTGATCCATAATTACCATAAACAGTAAGATCTACAGTTCCATTACATGATGACAACGGTAATTGAAAATTGTAAGCTTGATTACCACAGGCCGTTGAAGCACTAGAAGGTGTTGTTGAGTATGTTGGACAAGGAGTCGATGCTGTAGATGGACATATTGCTCTATATTGCAAAGTCTGAGAATTACTTAACGTAGTACAATTTCCCCCTGCGGCTGTGTATCTTGTCAATAAAATTGAATATGTTCCTGATGCAGTACACAACCAAGATATTGATGCTTTTGTCGAATTACAAAAAGGCCCAGCATCATCATTAAAAGCAACCTGAGTTGCCGTTGTTGGATTAATTCCCGAATATATTCTAAGGTATGTATCGTTTCCACCTGAACTTGTGCAAGTCGAAAATTCATAAACACAGCCAGCCGTGGCAGTAAAAGTCCAATAAGGTCTACCGGCCGATTGAGCTGGAGCACTTTGAAATGTGCTAGTGAATGAAAGATTACTGATTAAAGTAGCCGTTGTATTGCAGAATTGAGCGCTTCCCTTAAAGGAAAAAAGTGCTGAGATTGTAAAAATCAACAGAAATAAAAAGCGCTTAACTATCATTAAAAACTATAAGTTGTTATTTGATAAAGCTTTAACGAGGGAAAAATAAAAAAGTTGCCACATTAAAACATTAATAAATCTTATGCTAAAATAGAAAGAAAAAACCACTTAACATAGCTTCAAAAGAAGCTATTTTGACAAACCAACGGAAAACAAAAAAGCCGCTTTTAAAAAAAGCGGCTTCATCAATATTTGACTCACAATTAATACCTAAACTTTGATTTAATTGCCGTGTAACCTAATGTAAACTGAAAAGTTCTGCTGCAACCGTTTGCGTTTGTTATATCAACTGAGTAATTTCCTGAAGTTACCCCGATTAAGTCCTCAGAAGTACTTCCATTACTCCAAAGATAGGTGAATGGACCATCTCCTGAAACCGAAATATTTATACTTCCATTTGCCGTATTTGGTGTGCTAGAATTATTTAATTGAGCAGTAGCCTGAGTAAGTGTGGTATTTATTTCAAAAGTCGCTGTATCGGAGGCACATCCTGCAGTAACTATTACCGTATAGATGCCATCTTCTAGGTTAATTATAGAAGATGTTGTTTCACCATTTGACCATTGGTAAACATAGTTAACATTTGGGTTATTCTCACTATTCAAAATATCGATTCGTGCAGAATTACGTGTACAACCTAATGTATCAACCGCAGCTTGAATTTCTACATGACCTAAATTGTAAGCTCTTTCCACCGCAGATGCCGCATTTAATCTGCCTGAACCTAATTGACCAGCATAACTTGGATTTAACGCATCAATATTTACAGCTGTTTCACGTAATGCTGATTCGATTTCTTCGTTTGAAATACATGGATTGGCAGCTACCATTAGAGCAACGGTTCCCGTTACATAAGGTGCGGCAAAGGAAGTTCCGTTATTTGTTAAATACCACCCTGGACCAGCTGAAATAGCCACATCATATCCTGGTGCACAAATATCAACTGAAGAGTTATGTTGATGAGTAGTTGAAGCGTTACCTGGAGTTCTTTCGTGATTATCGTTTGGACCAATACTTGTTACAGCAAAGACATGATTATAAGCAGCAGGGTAAACCAAATTAGTTGGGCCACCACATGTGGTTCCGTTTCCTGCTGAGGCAACAATAAAGGTTCTATTATTCCAAATTTCATCGATTGCATCTTGCGCATAAGAATTGAAAGTACAACCTGATGTCCAACTTAAGTTTAGTACCCTCGCTCCTGCATATGAAGCTGCTAAGGCATCATTGTAATTCATTCTATATAATTTAAGTGAAGAGTTATACCCTATCGAAGACTTACCAACCCCATTGTTTGTATTTCCTGCAGCATTAATGGCTACAGCAGTTCCGTGAGTTTTTGTCGCCGTATTTGTCGCATCATAAAATAAAACCTTTCCCGCTAATTCCTCATGTGTAACTTCAAAATTTTGATCTGAAATACCGATTATCACGGAAGGATCACCTGTTGAAACATCCCATGCCGCTTGTGCACCAATAAGATTTAATGCGTAATCATTTGGAAAAACCGTTGTGTAATCATTTGGCATTGCCAATGTTTCATATACAGGGGCAATTTCAACACCTCTTACTGACTTAGACTTGTTCACTAAATCAGCATATAAATTTTCAGCAATACAATTACAAGTAAACTGAACAACTTTTCGCAATTCGGGGTTTCTTGAATTGGAAAAAACATAATCAACAGAATTAACTTTATTCTTCGTAAGGATAGAATTTAAAGTTTCGTCGGTTGATTTAAATTTTGAACCAACTTTTTTGGGAAGAACTTTTTGGTCATCAATTTTTAACCAAACTGCACTAGTTTTGGTTTTTTGAGAATTAGCATTAAATGAAATAAATAATGACGAGATTGATAAAATAATTAGCGTTTTCATTTTTCTTTTTTTAAACTTGAGATAAAGTTACAGGTATGGTTATGTATGAAGATAATAATTCTCCTAATTAGATAGAAATTTAAGCTTAACAATGTAAGAGGAACTAAGTAATAATGCTTAGAACAAGTGAAATCAGAAGGACTAAATCTTTTTCCTTGCCTTTCTCACTGATCAATCCTAGCCTCCATACATCATCAAGAACGACTTTAAAAACGGATCCAAATCACCATCCATGACCGCATCAACATTCCCCGTTTCGGTTCCTGTTCGCACGTCTTTAACCAATTTGTATGGGTGCATTACGTAATTACGAATTTGGGATCCCCACTCAATTTTTTTCTTACCAGCTTCAATTTCGCTTCGTTTTTCCATTCGTTCGCGCAATTCAAGTTCGTACAATTGAGAACGTAATAATTGCATTGCTTTCTCTTTATTTGCGAGCTGAGAACGAGATTCAGAATTCTCTATAATGATTCCGGAAGGAGCGTGACGCAAGCGAACTGCCGTTTCTACTTTGTTGACGTTTTGTCCTCCTGCCCCTCCCGATCGGTAAGTTTCCCAAGAAATATCAGCAGGATTAATATTGATTTCTATGTTATCATCAACCAAAGGATACACGTAAACGGAAACAAACGAAGTATGGCGTTTTGCATTCGAATCAAATGGAGAAATTCTTACCAATCGATGCACACCATTTTCTCCCTTCAAATATCCAAAAGCAAACTCTCCCTCAAATTCCAGCGATACCGTCTTCACCCCAGCAACGTCTCCCTCTTGAAAGTTTAATTCGGTAATTTTATATCCTTTTTTCTGAGCCCACATCATGTACATACGCATGAGCATTGATGCCCAATCACAACTTTCAGTACCTCCTGCTCCTGCTGTTATTTGAATTACCGCACTCAAGGAATCTTCTTCACTTGAAAGCATGTTTTTAAGTTCTAATTCTTCTATACTTTCTACCGTTTTTCGGTAAGAAACTTCGAGCTCTGAATCCGAACTAACACCCTCTTTTACAAATTCCTGAAGAACTTCCAAGTCATCTACTGCAGATTTTTGATTGTCAAAATTTTCAACCCAATATTTTAAGCCTCGAATTACCTTCATTTGCTGCTCTGCTTTTTTAGGGTCATCCCAAAACGAAGGGTCTTGCGATTTTAATTCCTCTTCTTTTAATTGCATTCGTTTCTCTTCAATCTTCAGAAAACTCTTTATTTTGTCAAGTCTAATCACCAACTCTTTATATTGTTCCGATGTCATGTCGCAAAATTAAAGAAAAAAAGATGCCTATGATTGTTTGAATGCAACGCTTTTATTACATTTGTCTCCTACAAGTTGATAAGTATGAATATACCAAGTAATTTAAAATATACAAAAGACCACGAATGGGTATTAGTGGAAGGAGATATAGCTACAGTAGGTATTACGGATTTTGCTCAAAGTGAGTTAGGTGATATCGTATATGTAGAGATAGAAACTGTGGGAGAGACCGTTTCTCAAGAGGAGGTTTTTGGTTCGATTGAGGCAGTGAAAACTGTTTCCGATTTATTCATGCCGTTAACGGGAGAAATACTTGAATTTAACGAAAAACTAGACACTAACCCTGAATTAGTTAATAGTGATCCATATGGTGATGGTTGGATGGTTAAAGTGAAAATTTCTAATAACGATGAAATTTCTCAACTCCTATCCGCTGAGGCTTATGGAAACCTTGTTCATTAATTGGCACATAAATTGATTTGAAATTTTAAAATCATTAAAGCTATGGAAGTAAAGAAAAATAAGAACGCAGACATAAACAGAGTTCGCTCTAGTTTTTTTATGGTAGGTTTTTGTTATATCAGCGGGTTGGTTCTCGCTGCATTTACCTATCAAGATATAGTTGACGAAGATGGACCTAAGAAATTGAATACAGGTTCTGGTAACACCACGACTGAGGAGGTAAATAAAGATGAACCGCCGAAGGAAGAACCACCAAAACCAATTGAACAACCGCAACCTCAGCAAGAAATAGACCTAACGCAAGAAATTAAGGTTGTAGAAAACAAAAACGAAGAGCAGAAAGAAACTATCATCGAAACAATCGAAATAGTGGAAGAACAAGTTGAAGTTACAGAAATTGTGGAACCTGTAGTAGATTTTCCAGACGTTGAAGCAGAATTTACAGGTGGGGAATCGGCAATGCAAAAATGGATGCAACAAAACTTAGTGTACCCTGAAATGTCAATGGAAATGGGTGAACAAGGAAAAGTTTACCTAAAGTTTGTTGTTGAAAAAGATGGAACTATATCGAATGTTGAAGTAATCAAGGGTGTTTCAAGAGACTTAGATAACGAAGCGAAAAGATTAGTGAGGGCGATGCCAGGATGGAAACCTGGTGAAAGTAAAGGAATGAAAGTTCGATCTTCATTTACTATGCCCATCAATTTTGAATTAAACTAAATACATTTATGTTCAGTTATAAAAAGACCGCCGAAAGCGGTCTTTTTTTTACCCCATATTTTATGTTGGCACATTAATTGAATTAGCCTTTTGAAACCTCAAAAACAAAAAGGCTATGGAAACGAAAAAAAACAAAAATGTCGATGCGAATCGCTTTAGACACGGATTTTTCTTGGTAGGATTGAATTATGTTGCCGGAATTACGCTTGCTGCATTCTCTTACCAACAAATAATTGCGGACAAAGACGATTCAAACGCTAAAAACTCTGCGTCAATATCAAGTTACGAAGAAGTGGAAAAAGAACAAGATTTGAAAGTTGAATTACCAAAACTACCTCCTCAACAGGCGCCTCAGGCAGCACTTGATCTAAATGATCCGATAATTACTATTGATAATCGCAATATCGAGGACACCAACACTAGAATTGTATTAATTGACATCGAAGATCCGATTGTACCAATTATTCCAATCGTTGAACCGGTAGAGGATTTCCCTGATGTCGAGGCGGTATTCAATGGAGGTGAATCGGCCATGCAAAAATGGATGCAAGAAAATTTACAATACCCGGAAATTGCTATGGAACGAGGTGATAAAGGAAAAGTTTACCTAAAATTTGTTGTCGAAAAGGATGGAACCATATCTAATGTTGAAGTGATTCAAGGTGTTTCTAGAGAACTTGATAACGAAGCTAAAAGATTAATCCGCGCCATGCCTGAATGGAAAGCTGGTGAGACCCGCGGCTTAAAAGTAAGGTCGTCTTTTACAATGCCTATCCACTTTGACTTTAACTAGAATGAATTTTACAAAGAGCCGCGTAATGCGGCTCTTCTTATTTTTATAAACCCCAACATGTCGGGCATTTCTGTTTTTCAAGTATATTTTCAAGTTGATCTTCAAATTGGTAAAAAAAATCAATTCCAGTTCTAAGTTCTAGTTCATCAATACTGCAAATAAATTTCTTTATTGGATCTTTGGATCCGCTATTGGGTATTATAAAGGCAATTGCTTTTGACTTTTCGTGCTTATAGTCAATCAATGCTTTGTAATAATATTTTGGAATACTGACTTCATTTTTACCTATCGTTGGTAAACCATTTTCTAAAATTGGTCCTGTAATCACTAAAACAGAATCATAGCAAATAGCCCAATCTCTAACTTTTTCCTCTAATTTTTTCCATATTCCGCGATTAAAAGATGGAACTTGCGGGCTCATATTGCTAAAAAAAAATGATTCAGCCATGACTTTTTCTGACCATTTCATGTCTGCTGCAGGAGCTAAATGTCCACGATCATAACCACTCTTGCTATAATCAGCATTCGTTGCGGATCCGGTGGATATATTTGGATCTTCGATGAATCGGTCACCTCTTTCTATGGTTCCTTGTGTTTCCTTTTTCGTTAATATGTAGGCAACCCATGATGCTTGTTCATGTTTTTCGTTATACACTAAGGAATACCCTGAATGCAAGGTGACGGTTTCGTGATCTCTTATTTTTGGAAATTCAGGATGCTTGCAACCAACAGGTAAATAATGTTGCGCATGGGTTTGTCCAAAGATAAAAATTAAACTTATCCCTAAAAAAAAACGTCCAATTGATTTCAACTGGACGCTATATTTACGTGTTTTTCTATTACGCATCAATTTTAGCATATTTAGCGTTCTTTTCAATAAACTCTCTCCTAGGTGGTACGTCATCGCCCATAAGCATAGAGAAAATCTGATCGCATTCGGCAGCATTTTCAATTGTGACTTGTCGCAAGGTTCTGCTTTCTGGGTTCATAGTTGTTTCCCATAATTGCTCGGCGTTCATTTCTCCAAGACCTTTATAGCGTTGCACATTAACCGAAGATTCACTTCCTGCTCCTTTCATGTCGTGAATAAGCCTATCTCGCTGGTCTTCGTTCCACGCATACTCGGCTTTAGCTCCTTTTTTAACTTGATAAAGTGGAGGTGTCGCAATATAGATATACCCATTTTCAATAAGCTCTTTCATATACCTGAAGAAAAAGGTTAAAATCAACGTTTCGATATGTGATCCATCGACATCGGCATCACACATGATGATAATTTTATGATAACGTAACTTTTCTAAGTTGAGTGCCTTGGAGTCTTCTTCCGTTCCAATTCTCACCCCCAATGCCGTATAAATATTTTTAATTTCTTCGTTCTCAAATATTTTATGTTGCATGGCCTTCTCTACGTTCAAAATCTTTCCTCTCAGGGGCATAATCGCTTGAAAGTGTCGGTCCCTGCCTTGTTTTGCTGTTCCCCCTGCAGAATCTCCCTCGACAAAGTAAATTTCACATGCTGCAGGATCTTTTTCTGAACAATCGGCCAATTTTCCTGGCAGTCCTCCGCCGGCTAATACATTCTTTCGCTGCACCATTTCTCTTGCTTTTCTTGCGGCATGACGCGCGCGAGCAGCAAGAATCACCTTCTCAACTATTAACCTAGCTTCTGTAGGATGCTCTTCCAAATATGCCGAAAGCATTTCAGAAACGGCTTGACTTACTGGGGCTGTAACTTCTCTATTTCCTAATTTCGTCTTAGTTTGTCCTTCAAACTGAGGTTCTGCAACTTTTACCGATACTACTGCTGTCAACCCTTCGCGGAAATCGTCTCCATCAATTTCAATTTTCTCTTTTGCCAACATTCCCGAGTCAGTTGCATATTTTTTCAGCGTATTTGTCAACCCTCGTCTAAAACCTGAAAGATGTGTTCCGCCCTCGTGGGTGTTAATATTGTTCACATACGCCTGAATGTTTTCTGTGTAAGAAGTATTATACGTCATGGACACTTCCACCGGAATACCTTCGCGCTCTCCCTCAAAATAAATTACATCTTGAATTAAAGCCTCTCTATTTCGATCCAAATATTGCGCAAATTCTCTTAACCCACCTTCCGAAAAATAACGTGTAGTTGGATGGTTTCCTTCATCATCAGTGATACGCTTGTCTTTAAGAGTTATCGTGATTCCTTTATTTAAAAAGGCTAATTCACGCATTCTCGCTGCTAATGTATCAAAATTATATTCTGTTGATTCAAATATTGAAGCATCCGGTTTAAAGGTAACTTCCGTCCCTGTTTCATTTGATTCTCCAACAACTTTAACATCATACAATGGCTTTCCGATACTATATTCTTGTTGAAAAACCTTTCCTTCGCGACGCACAGTGGCCATTAAATGAGTTGACAAGGCATTCACACATGACACACCAACACCGTGCAATCCTCCAGAAACTTTGTACGTGTCTTTGTCGAATTTACCTCCTGCGTGGAGCACTGTCATAACAACCTCTAAAGCAGATTTTTTCTCCTTGGTATGCATAGCAGTTGGAATACCTCGACCATTATCCAAAACCGTTATTGAATTGTCTTCATTAATACTGACGTGAATGGTGTCACAATACCCTGCTAGCGCCTCATCGATTGAGTTATCTACCACCTCGTATACAAGATGATGCAATCCTTTCAACCCAACATCCCCAATGTACATGGCTGGTCTTTTTCTAACCGCCTCTAACCCCTCTAATACCTGAATATTATCCGCTGAATAATTATCTTTTCTTTCTTCTTCTGACATATTTATCTTTGTTTAACTGCTTTTTTAATTAACGTAACAAATATAAAAAAAGCCCCTCGTTTCTGAGGGGCTAAATTGGGTCGGAAACCCTTTATTTATGAACAAAATGTTAACTTTTCAACTATTTTTCAATCCACTGAATTATGGAAGCATCATCTGGCTGAGTTCTTGGTGATATCACTTTCACTAAATGACCTTCTTCATCTATTAAGTACTTTTGAAAATTCCATTGCACTTCATTGTCCTCTAAGCCATTTTTAGATTTTTTTGTAAGAAACTGATAAACGGGATGCATGCTCTTCCCTTTCACAGAAATCTTCGACATCATTGGGAAGCTTACACCATAGTTTTTTTGACAAAAAGATGATATTTCTTGATCAGACCCAGGTTCCTGCCCCATAAAATTATTAGCAGGAAAACCAATAATTATAAAATTGTCGTTTTTGTACTTTTGATACAATGCCTCTAATTTTTCATACTGCGGCGTCAGTCCACATTTCGAAGCTGTATTGACGATCATGACTTTCTTTCCTTTTAAGGAGGAAAATTCAAAGCTTTTACCATTGATGTCTTTCACCTTGAACTGATGAATGGATTCTTTTTTGTTTTCGTTGGTATCTGTCGTAGTTATCATAACAAAAGATAAAATGGCTAATAATATTGTTTTCATGAAGCTTTTTTATAGTAACAAATATCGGTAAAAATAGTTCTACATGTTTTACGGAACATTTTTTGTTAAAGATCGAATACTAAAGATATGGTTCATCGGTTAACTTTCTTGGTTCTATTAGTTAATATTTTTCGGTTTGCCACTTTCCATGCTCAAAAGTTTACTGGTACATGGCAAGGGTTTTATCAAGAGGATACCACCATTTCACCTGAAAAGATGAATGCCATCTATTTTAATCTTAACGTTATCAATGGGCTAGCTGATGCTAAATGCAAAATTGAACCCTATCAAAAAAATGAATTTGGTGTTTATTTACTTAATGGGCAGGTTGAGTTTAATTCAATGAAACTTAACTTTTCAAAAAAAATTAAAGAAGTAGGTGTCACAAAAGGAGAATTTTCACTTCATTTAAGCTATAATCCTACTAATGGGTATTTAAGTGGTCAACTTATAAAAAAAGGACAAGCCTCCTCATTCTCCAAAGTGGTATTGTATAAACATGGAATTGAATGGAAAGAAACTCACCAAGAAACTTCTCATGTTTGGGTAGATCGCTTAAAAAAAGATGTAAGAAATGGGGTTTCCTCTCCTTCCGTCCGAAAGGAAGAATTAATATCTTTCGTTTTTCAACCGGTATATTTTGATTATGATGAATTTGCGATTCGCAAGGAATTCACGACCTATCTTCTAGAAATTGTTAAAATGCTAAATAGCCATTCCGATTTACGAATACGGATTACCGGCCACACTGATGGAGACGGTTCAAATGCCTATAATTTAACCCTTTCAAAAAACCGCGCCAAATCACTGATTGAATTTTTTAACACCTGTGGTATTGAAAAATCTAGAATTATAATAGATTTCAAAGGAGAGAGTAATCCGGTAGATTCTAACGATTCTGAGGAAGGTAAGCAACGAAACAGAAGAGTAGATTTTGAATTTATTTAATTCAACTCTTTTATTTTTTCTTCCAAAAGTTTGATCTTCACAAGTGCGTCGTTTTCTTTTTTTCTTTCCATATCAACGACTTGTGCAGGGGCTCCGCTCATGAATTTTTCATTTGTTAATTTGGACTGAACACTACGCAAAAATCCTTTTGTATACGTCAATTCCTCTTCCATTTTTTTTCGTTCCGCAACAAGGTCAATTTCCTCACCAAATGGCACGTAAAATTCATTTCCTCTAACTAGAAAAGAATTTGCTTGTAGTGGTTTTTCAACTACATATTCCATAGAAGACAAGTTGCCCATTTTAATTATGATAGGATCAAATTGGGCCGATGCTTCGTTATTTCTTTTCACTTTTAAATCCAAGCGTACTTTCGTAGCAATATTTCCAGACTTTCGAATGTTTCTAATTCCGGTAATTACTTCTTGGGCTACTTCAAACAATTCCAAATAACTGGATGCTACATTTTCTACAGCAGGCCATTGTGAAACAATAATATCTTCTCCTTCTTTTCTTTGGCGTATTAAGTGCCAAAGTTCTTCAGCAACAAATGGCGTAAAAGGATGCATAATTTGAAGTAAACGTTCAAAAAACGAAATGGCTTGCTTTTTTGTTAAGACATCAATTGGCTGTTCATAACCTGGTTTAATCATTTCTAGGTACCAAGAACAAAAGTCATCCCACACCAATTTATAGGTAAGCATTAATGCTTCACTTATTCTAAACTTATCGAACGCGTCATTTATTTCTTCTAAAACCCTATTAAATCGGGCACTGAACCAATTTGCAGCAATCGATGAAGATTCAGGTTGATCAAAGTCTTTTTCCTCCCAAGAGGCTAATAAGCGATAAGCATTCCAAACCTTGTTCGTAAAGTTCCTGCCTTGTTCGCATTGCCCGCTGTCAAAAGGCAAATCATTCCCAGCAGGGGAAGAAATCAATATTCCCACTCGAACACCATCTGCACCATATTGCTCAATTAAATCGATGGGGTCTGGGGAGTTCCCTAAAGACTTTGACATTTTCCGTCCTAATTTGTCTCTTACAATCCCAGTATAATAAACATTTTTGAATGGCAAATCACCAAGGTACTCATAACCTGCGATGATCATTCTTGCTACCCAAAAAAACATGATTTCTGGTGCTGTGACAAGGTCATTCGTCGGATAATAATAGCGTATTTCTTCGTTATTTGGCTGAGTTAGGCCGTTGAAAACCGAAATTGGCCAAAGCCAACTAGAAAACCAAGTGTCCAATACATCTTCATCTTGTCGGAGTGTAATTTCAGCTTGTTGAAGGTTTGTTTTTGCTTGCACTAATGTCTTGGCCTCTTCCTCAGTTCTTGCAACAACAAAATCGTTAATCCCATTTCCATAGTACCATGCCGGAATTCTATGTCCCCACCATAATTGTCTGGAAATACACCAATCTTTAACATTTTCCATCCAATGACGATAGGTGTTTTTAAACTTCTCAGGATGAAATTTAATGTTGCCATTCATCACATTATCCAAGGCAGGCTTTGAAATTTCCTTCATGGATACAAACCATTGAAGTGAAAGTTTTGGCTCTATCACTGCATTGGTTCGCTCAGAAAATCCCACTTTATTAAGGTGATCTTCTGTTTTGACCAAATAACCTTTTTCTTCTAATTCTTTTTCTATAAGCTTCCGTACTTCAAAACGGTCTTTGCCTTCAAAGTGCGCACCGTGAGCATTTAGAGTACCGTTCTCATTGAATACATCAATAGTCTCTAAATTGAATTTTTTGCCAATTTCGTAATCGTTAATATCATGGGCAGGTGTAATTTTCAAACATCCCGTTCCAAATGCAGGATCGACATATTCATCGGCAACAACTTTAACTTCTCGGTTGGCAATCGGTACAATAACAGATTTACCAATGAGATGTTTGTAACGGTCATCATTAGGATTCACACAAACTGCGGTATCCCCCAATATTGTTTCTGGCCGAGTAGTTGCGATTGTAATCCATTCATCTACAGAATCAACTACTTTATATCGAACAAAAAATAATCGTGAGTTTAATTCTTTATAGATTACCTCTTCATCTGAAACGGCGGTTAGAGCTTCGGGATCCCAATTCACCATGCGAACGCCTCTGTAAATTTTACCTTTATTAAAAAGATCAATAAATACGGAGACAACAGAATTTGAGTATTCTTCATCCATCGTAAAATGTGTTCTATTCCAATCACACGATGCGCCAAGCTTCTTCAGTTGATCTAAAATAATTCCTCCGTGTTTATCCTTCCACTCAAACGCATGTTTTAAAAACTCATCTCTTGACAATTCTGTTTTCGAAATTCCTTCAGACTTGAGTTTTTGAACAACCTTGGCTTCTGTAGCAATGGAAGCATGATCTGTGCCAGGTACCCAACACGCATTTTTTCCGAGCATGCGCGCTCTTCGAACCAAAACATCTTGAATGGTGTTATTTAACATGTGTCCCATATGAAGAACACCCGTTACATTTGGGGGCGGAATAACAATGGTATAGGGCTCTCTGTTATCAGGAGTAGAATTAAAATATCCTTTATTCATCCAATAAGGATACCACTTGCTTTCTGCTTTTGACGGCTCGTATGTTTTAGGAATTTCCATAAGGCAATTTTGACATGCAAAGATAGGTATTTCCTCTCGCTAAATTGCCAAAAAACGAAAGTAAAAAACGAATTGAAAATTCGCCAAATTATTGTCCTTGTTCTTTAACTTTCCCTTTGATGGTAAGAACAACAGGCTGGGCAAGATCTGAATTAACCGTAATTGTTTTTGTGAACTCACCTACTCTTTTGGTATCGTAGGAAACGACAATTTTAGATTTTTTACCCGGTTTGATTGGCTCAGTTGGTTTTTCAGCTGCAGTGCAACCACAACTCGTGCTTACATTTTGAATTGTGATTGGTTTTTTTCCTTTATTCTTGAATTCAAATACAAATTGCTCCGGTGAATCATAAGGAATTTCATTTCGAATAATTTCTAGCGTTTTGAACTTCAATATTGGTTTTTCTGGTTTGGTAGAATTTTCCTGTGCACTAACATTAAAAGCCAAAAAAAGAAAAAGGATTGAAAGAGTTTTCATGGTCTGCTGATTTTAATTTTTTAGAATACAAGTTTAAGCATATTGTTCAGACATCAGAACAGAATAACATTTTTTTAACTTTATTCACCCGAAATTACATCGCGAATCAAGGGATAAGTATCTGAAATTGGGAGGTCTAGCTTGTGTAATAAAAACCACTTCACTTTTGAAATCCCTTCGGATTTCTGAGGTTTGCCTTTTAAATCGCCCAAATAATTCATTTTATACCAAGTAGTTTTCTTAAGTGCCGACTTGTCATAAGCAAAATAGGCGTGATAAGTCACCTTGATCTTATGTTCAATCGAAAAAATCCCCGGGAGACCAGTTTCTTCTTTTACCTCGCGCAAAGCTGCATGTGATTTCTTTTCTTTGCGTTCAATTTTGCCTTTTGGCAGATCCCATTTTCCATTTCTATAAATCCACAACATTTTGTTTTGATAATTCACCAATCCACCAGCTGCTTTGACATATTTAAAGTCTCGAAAAAACTTTTTCAATGACTTTTTCGGATTTTCACTAACAATTTGATAACTATTAGCAGAGAACAATGAAATTAGTTGTTGGTAATTTGCAATTGGATCAGATAAATCGAAAATCGGAATACCTTCCAATTTAGCAGAAGTGAAAATTAGAATATTGTTATCAACGAAAACTTTATAATTTTGCGACATGATTGACAACAAAGATAATGCTTTAAAAATCGCAGAAGTCCTTCTTAAAGTAAAAGCAGTAAAACTTCAACCCAATCAACCTTTTACTTGGGCATCAGGCTGGAAATCTCCAATCTATTGTGACAATAGGGTAACACTAAGTTATCCAAAAGAAAGAACTCATATCAGACAAGCTTTTGTAGAAGCAATTCTTAATAGATTTGGAAAACCAGATGTAATTGCGGGTGTTGCAACGGGAGGAATACCTCAAGGCGCACTTGTTGCTCAGGAACTTGGCCTACCCTTTATTTACATTAGAAGTGCCGCTAAAGGTCATGGTCTTGGAAATATGGTAGAGGGGCATTACGAAAAAGGGCAGCGTGTGGTGTTAATTGAAGACTTAATCTCTACGGGAGGAAGTAGTTTGAAAGCCGTAGATGCTTTGCGAGAAGCTGAATTAGACGTTAAAGGGTTGGTCGCCATTTTTAGTTATGGTTTTAAAGAAGCGGCGGATAATTTCAAACGCTCCGAGTGCCCTTTTATTACGCTAACGGATTATGCCATCTTGATTGAGCAGGCCCTGAATTCTAATTTCATTGCAAAGGCAGATCTAACCTTGCTTCAGAGTTGGAGGGAAAATCCATCCGTTTGGAAGCAAGAACAATAAAACAAGAAATATGGAATTAATAGGCAATAAGGTAACAATTAAAGCAACGAAGGAAGCGATTAAGGAATTTCTAATTGTACCCTCAAATATTTGGCACCTATTACCACAAGATAAAGTGAGCGATTTTAAGGCAGATGAAAACGGTTGTTCATTTAAAGTACAAGGAGGAATTACAATATCACTACTTAATAATGGGACAACTGATACTACCTTATTGCTTAAATCTGGTGAAAAAACTCCTTTTCCATTTGAACTTACTATTCACCTTGACGAGAATGATGATTCAACACAAGGATATATTGTTTTTAATGGAGAGGTAAATATGTTTCTGAAAATGATGGTTGAAAAGCCTCTGTCTGCACTGTTCAATTACATGTCGGAAAAACTTAAAGGTCAATTCGATAAGTAATTTCTTTTATCCCATACAGGATTACTTCTCCTCCCCTTTTCATGTTTAACGACCCATCGGTATTCACTCCCACTATTACACCCTCGAAAATCCCATTGGCGTCTTCATAAAAAGCTGCTTGGCTTTTATTAAAAAGAGATTTTTCGTATTCATCCTTTAACAAATGAAAATCCAGCCCAATGAAATCATTCATTTTAGCCACTAATTTATTCTTTAAGTCATAAATACTGAAGGTTGTTTTTCTTTCTATCTTCATGCTGGTTGCGAATGGCAGTTCAAAATTGAGTTGATTGACATTTAGACCGATACCAATAATACTGGACGAAACTCGTTGACCGATCAGTTGATTTTCAATTAAAATCCCGGCAATTTTATTTTTTCCAACGAGAATATCATTTGGCCACTTAACAGTAGCATGAATCTCAAAATCGGTCAACAAAGAGACAATGGCTAGACTCGTGCACCAGTTCAATTTAATTTGTTCTACAACTGACAGGTTGTCTGGCATATAAACCAAACTCAATATTAGGTTTTCTCCTTTATTTGCAGTCCACGTATTCCCCCTTTGCCCTTTTCCTTTCGATTGATAGTCTGCCATAATTACCGCTCCATTTTGACATAATTGGTCAGATATTAATGTGGCAGCAAAATTGTTGGTGGAGTCTACCTCGCTTAAATTGAATTCTTGACTTCCAAAAATACCTTTCATTGGTTCTAACTGTGGAATTGTATAGTCCAAAATTAAAATTTATCGCGTAGATTTGTAGTATATAAAATTGAAATGCCAAGAGCAAAAAAAATTAGTGAGTCAGAACTTTTGTGTAGAGCAATTGTCGAGGGGATGCAGGAAAACAAAGCAAAAGAAATTGTTGTGTTGGATTTAAGACATTTATCAAGTTCCGTTTGTGATTTCTTTGTAGTTTGTAGTGGAGAGTCTAGCACTCAAGTAGATGGTATTAGCAATGCCGTTACTCGCTTCACCAGAAAAACTTTAAAAGAAAAACCTTGGCATATTGAAGGAAAAACCAATAGCGAGTGGATTCTTTTGGATTACATTTCTGTTGTTGCACACATCTTCTACAAGGATGCGCGTCATTTTTATCAAATTGAAGATTTGTGGTCAGATGCCAAAAGAGAGGATATTCCAAATATAGATTAAACAAACATTTATGTCAGACGAGAAAAAAAAACGTTCATTTTCCATTTATTGGATATACGCCCTGCTCGGGGTTGGATTAATTGCTTTTCAATTGTATTACAATTCTAGCAGTACCGTTGTCATCAAAAACAAACAATCGCTTTACACGCTTTTAGAACAGAAAGGAATTGAAAAGATTACCATAGTTAACAAAGAAAAAGCAGAATTTGAGCTAAATGATACCGGAAAAAAATACCTTAAAGGAAAAGATGGGGAGTTTAAAGAAATGGCTCAGAGCATTGAAAAAAATGGAGCAGATAAAAATGTCGTATTTGAATTAGAAGATATTGGTAGTTATGACAACTTTGAAAACGAGTTAAAAGAAAAGCAATTTTCAAATTATGAGAATAAAAAGGAAACAAACTATTTAGGCGTAATATTAAGTTACTTATTGCCGTTTGTAATAATTATAGCCATTTGGATTTTTGTAATGCGCAGAATGTCTGGTGGTGGAGGTGGAGGTGGCGGAAGCCAAATCTTTAATATTGGAAAATCAAGAGCTCAGGTATATGAAAAAGGGAAGTCAACCAACGTTACCTTTCAAGATGTGGCAGGACTTCAAGGAGCTAAAGAAGAAATTGAAGAAATCGTTGAATTCTTAAAAAACCCGAAGAAATACACTGAATTAGGGGCAAAAATCCCAAAAGGAGCTCTATTAGTTGGCCCTCCTGGGACAGGAAAAACATTACTAGCCAAAGCCGTTGCTGGCGAAGCTAAAGTGCCTTTTTTCTCATTGTCAGGATCTGATTTCGTAGAGATGTTTGTTGGTGTTGGCGCCTCACGCGTGCGCGATCTTTTTAAACAAGCCAAAGAAAAAGCTCCGTCTATCATTTTTATTGACGAAATAGACGCTATTGGTCGAGCTCGAGGTAAAAACAATGGTTTCAATTCCAACGACGAGCGTGAAAATACCTTGAATCAATTGCTTACCGAAATGGATGGATTCGGCACCAATTCCGGGGTCATCATTCTTGCTGCTACCAACAGAGCAGATGTTTTGGATAGCGCACTTTTAAGAGCTGGTCGTTTTGACAGGCAGATTTATGTCGACATGCCAGATTTAAATGAAAGAAAAGAAATTTTCCAAGTTCACCTGAAGCCGCTCAAACTTGACAAAGCCATTGATATCGACTTTTTAGCAAAACAAACTCCTGGTTTTTCTGGAGCAGACATTGCCAATTTATGTAACGAGGCTGCATTAATTGCGGCAAGAAAAGATAAAAAAGCAGTTGAAAAACAAGACTTTCTTGATGCGGTAGACAGAATAATTGGCGGATTAGAAAAGAAGAATAAAATTATTACCAAAGATGAAAAACGGACCATCGCATTTCACGAAGCAGGTCACGCCACAATTTCTTGGTTGTTAGAACATGCATATCCTTTAGTAAAGGTAACCATTGTCCCAAGAGGTCAATCGCTAGGTGCAGCATGGTATCTTCCAGAAGAGCGAAGTATAACCACCACCGAACAAATTCTTGATCAAATTTGCTCTGCGCTGGGTGGAAGAGCTGCGGAACAATTGGTCTTTGGAAAAATAAGTACTGGGGCACTTTCAGACTTAGAAAAAGTCACCAAACAGGCCTATGCGATGGTTTCAATTTACGGATTAAATGAACGTTTGGGTAATATCTCATTTTACGATTCACAAGGTAGAGATATGTTTACAAAACCATATTCAGACGATACGGCGAAAGTTATTGACGAAGAGGTAAGCAAACTAATTGAATTTCAATATACGAGAGCACTTACTATTCTAAACGAAAATCAAGACAAATTAACTCTTTTGGCTGAACGGTTATTGAGTAATGAAGTGATTTTTAAAGAAGATTTAGAGGAGATTTTTGGAAAAAGACAATGGGAACCAGTAATTCAAGAGGAAGTTGAAGTTGATGAGGAGCCCAATGAGAAAAAAGACACCGAAGTTTCAGATCCAACTGATGATATCGTTAGCGACTCCGATTTTGACAGTGCTGAAAGTACTGATGATGCGAGTAAAGAGGAGGAGAAACCAGAACAATAGGAATAATGTTGCTCGTATACCGAACTACTGACGTATTTCAATTCGAACAGATTAAATTACTTCTTGATGCTGCAGAAATTACCTTTCAAACGAAAAATACAGTTGCATCGATGTACAATAATTTTGGGTCCTATGAAATATACGTATCTTCGCAACACGAACTATTCGCTAAAGAAATAATTGAAAATGCCTTTAAGTAATCTTGCTCAACGTTCAATTACAGGGTTTTTCTTTGGTTTAATCATAATTTCTTCTTGTTTTGCACCTCTAATTTGGCAAGTTGTGTTATATGGAATTATAATGATTCTTGGTCTCAACGAGTTCATTTCTTTTTTTAAAGAAGATAAATCCGTACAACTTGATTCAATTTCGGCATACTTTCTACAGGGATTAATTTATCTTATAATATCAAGCACCTTTTTCTTTGATATTGACATAGCCTTAACGTGGGTAATAGTACCGATCATCTTTTTGGTAATTATCAATGAACTTTGGAGAAATATCGGAAATCCAATTCTGAATGTTTCAACCCTACTATTTGGCGTAGGTTATACACTCATTCCATTTATTATGATAATTTCTCTTGGAAAATTATCAAATGACGAGCAGGTAAATTTCCCATTGGTTCTCGGAATGTATTTGCTTATATGGACTAATGACACTTTCGCTTATTTTTCAGGACGATTTTTTGGTAAAAACCCTCTTTTTTCGCGTATTTCTCCCAAAAAAACATGGGAAGGTACCATTGGTGGAGTAGTTTTCACCATTGGTGTAAGTTTGATTTTAGCTGCCACAACAAAAGAATTTTCTTATTCATTTTGGCTAGTTGCTGCTTTAATTACCGCGCCAAGCGCAATATTAGGAGATTTATTAGAGTCTCTTTTTAAAAGAAGTGTGAACGTAAAAGATTCAGGTTCGATTTTACCGGGACATGGGGGGATTTTAGATCGATTTGACGCTGTTTTATTTACAGTTCCATTCTTTTATTTTTGGTCATTGTTTTATCTTCACTATATTGCATCATGAAATTTCATAGAGAGGGATTTGGTATTATGACTATTTCAGCGATATTATTCGCATTGGGTAGTATAATGAATTATTATTTTTTGTTCTGTATTCCTATTTTATTTTGGATTATACAGTCTTTACTTATTATTCTATTTTATTTGATTATTCAATTTTTTAGAATTCCAAATCGGGTAAGTCCGTTTGGAGATGATGATATCGTTTGTCCGGCAGATGGAAAGGTCGTCGTAATTGAGGAAACGACAGAATATGAATATTTTAATGATCGACGCATTCAAGTCTCTATTTTCATGTCACCATTGAATGTTCATGCTAATTACTATCCAATTTCTGGTCTCGTAGAATATGTAAAATACCATAAAGGTTTGTTTTTGGTTGCATGGCATCCAAAAAGTTCAACTGATAACGAGCGATCAACTGTTGTTGTAAGACATGCGAATGGTCATGCCGTGCTTTTTAGACAAATTGCTGGAGCTTTAGCAAGAAGAATTTGCTACTACAGTGAAAAAGGTCAAAATATCCAACATAGCGAAGAATTTGGTTTTATAAAATTTGGCTCTCGCGTGGATGTTTTCTTACCCTTAGGTACGAAAATTGATGTTAAAATAGGTGAAAAAGTTAAAGCGAAACTTACACGCTTGGGAACGTTTCAATAATTCATTATCTTTACAAAAAATAGCGCTATGAAAAAATTAGTTTTAGTATTCGCCTTAACTGCATTTGTTGGTTCTATGGCAACTACTTCTTTTGCTGCAGCAAACGGAGTTGAGTTCGTTAAGAAAAATGACGACAAGAAAAAGAAAAAGAAGAAAAAAGCTTGTTGCGCAGCCGAGAGCAAATCTTGCTCTTCAACACAACAAAAATCTTGCTGTCAATCTAAGAAACAGTAATTCGATTTTTCTCAAATTAAAAAGTCCCGATTGCTCGGGACTTTTTTTATTTCAACAATCTTCTTAAAATCTTTCCTACATTCGATTTAGGCAATTCATCTCTGAATACTACTTCACGAGGAACCTTATATCCGGTCAATAATTTCCTGCTTTCTGCGATAACCTCTTCCTCTGTTAGATTGGGGTCTTTTTTAACAACAAATGCTTTAACGAATTCTGTTCCGTCTGGATTTTTCTCACCGCGAACTCCAACTTCTAATACCTTGCTGTTTTCGGAAATTGCTTTTTCAACTTCATTTGGATAGACATTAAATCCAGAAACCAAAATCATTTCTTTTTTTCTATCCACTATTTTAAAGAATCCATCTTCTTCCATTACACCAACGTCGCCTGTCAAGAAAAAGTCTCCAAGCATACACTTGGCTGTTTCATCGGGACGATTCCAGTATCCTTTCATCACTTGTGGTCCTTTTATACCGATCTCACCGGGTTCACCAATTCCAACCTCTTTTCCGTTGTCATCAAACAATTTAATTTCTGTATTCGGCAATGGAAGGCCAATAGAACCTCTTCGGTGTGTGCCGTTAATAGGGTTAATTGTAGCAGCTGGGCTTGTCTCAGATAAACCATATGCTTCAAGTAAAGGACTTTTGGTTAACTTTTCCCAACGCTCTGCAACGGCATCTTGCACGGCCATACCCCCACCCAAGGATAATTTCAATTTTGAAAAATCCAATTGCTGAAAAACTTCCTGATTAAGTAAGCCATTGAATAAGGTGTTGACTCCAGTCAGAATAGAAAAAGGATTTTTCTTTAAGTCCTTGCAGAAGGACTTCATGTCTCTTGGATTGGTAATTAATACATTAACAGCACCATATCTAAAAAACACAATGCAATTCGCTGTCAGAGCAAAAATGTGGTACATCGGTAACGCCGTAATGATTGTATCTTCACCATCTTTAAAAACATGTCCTATCCATGCTTCAACTTGTTGTACGTTAGCGCATAAATTCCCATGAGACAAAGACGCCCCTTTTGAAACTCCAGTTGTACCTCCCGTATATTGTAAAAATGCCAAGTCATCCCACGCTATTTGAACTGAATTTCCCTTTTTACCTTTGTTCTCCTTTAAAATATTTTTCAATGAAATGGCTGAAGGGAGAGAATACGAGGGTACCATTTTTTTAATTTTCCTAACCACGAAATTGGTTATAGTACCTTTTAATCCTCCAAGCATGTCGCCAATTGAAGTAACAATTACCGTTTCAATAGCGGTATCCTTTAATATACTTTCCAAATTACTGGCGAAATTCTCCAAAATAATAATTGCCTTTGCTCCTGAATCCTTATATTGATGGCGCATTTCTTCTGCCGTATAGAGCGGATTCGTATTAACAATAACCAAACCTGCTTTCAGACAAGCAAAAATTGTGATTGGAAATTGCAACAAATTTGGCATCTGTAAAGCAATTCTATCTCCTTTTTTAAGATTGGTCTTGTTTTGAAGGTACCAAACCAAACTGTCAACATGGGCATTTACTTGGTTAAAGGTTAGGCTAACATCCATGTTTTTGAATGCAACTTTGTTTCCGAATTTAGACACTGCCTCATCAAAAATAGAGACTATATTATCATATCTATCAAGCGAAATTGAACGATCAACAAATTCTGGGTAACTTTTAAACCAAGGAAAATCAGACATAGTTATTCTTTTAATAAAACCTAAGAACTAAAGATATGAATAAAACACTTTCACAGCTATGAAATTAGTGTGAATTTCATAAGATTTTTTAATTGATAAAATAACTTATTTTAAAATAAAATATGAGATCAACACTAAGGTAATTAGAGAGATAATATTAAGCACAAACCCAACTTTTACCATCTGATGCATACGTATTCTTCCTGAGGAAAAAACAATTGCGTTCGGAGGAGTTCCCACGGGCAACATAAATGCACAACTTGCAGCTAAGGTTAATGGTAAACAAAGTTGTAATACGGGAATACCTTGCTCCACACAGAAAGCACCTACGATAGGAACAAACAATGTCACAAGGGCTAGATTTGACATTATTTCAGTAACAAAAATCGCAATAAACACCACAACAAGCAATAGAATGAAAATACTTTCATTGGCATATGTGCTAAACGCACTTGTTAAACTCGTGACTACTCCATTCTTTTCAAATATTGCTGCCAAGGCTAAACCACCGCCAAAAAGCAACAATATTCCCCAAGGAAGTTTCTCTGTATCTTTCCATGATAATAAATAACCTTTTTGTTGACTATCAGGAATGATGAACATAAGAATTGCACCAAGAATTGCTGGTCCTTCGTCTTTATAAGGAAACCCTATCCATTCGGAAATCCATTCTCGAAATGACCAAAACACGACAACCAATAAAAAAATGACAATTGCTTTTATTTGTTCGGATGTCCATGGGGATTTTTTAAGACTGAAATCGTGCTGATCATCTCTTTCTTTGCCCAGGAGAACATAAAAATATAAGTACATCAGCAACATTATAACAAGACTTACAGGTACTCCAATTTTCATCCAATCCCAAAAGGATACTGACACATTGAAATTTTGTTCTACAATCGCAGCCATTTGAGTATTTGGCGGAGATCCAACTAATGTTGCCATTCCTCCTATACTCGCCGAATATGCAATTGAAAGCATCAGAAACAAAGAAAATTTCGAATCTTGATGTTGTTTAGGCATCGATTGAATTACAGCGATTGCCATTGGTAACATCATGAGCGTTGTAGCGGTATTTGAAATCCACATACTTAGCAAACCTGTGCTCAAAATAAATCCTAATAATACTTTAGGTTTTTCGTCTCCTACGACCGCAATTATTCGTCTGGCTATTTGTTCATGGACACCCCATTTCTCTAATCCTAGTGCCATTACAAAACCTCCAAAAAACAAAAAAACGTTGTTATTTCCATAGGAAAGAGCCACATCATTTGGAGTAAGCAGGCCCATTGGCACCGCAAGTAAAATTGGCAACAAAGCCGTCACATAGATAGGGATGATCTCGAAAACCCACAAAAAAATCATCAATCCACCAAGAAGGAAACTGAGTTCTAACTTGGTTTTGAAAATAACAGACAAGAAAAGAAATGTTAAAGACATAACCACTAATAAATAGTGTTTGAATGTCTTAAACGAATTCTCTTGGTTAAGCATTTATTTGATTCAAGGCATCGACAAACTCATCCACCCTTGCATCGAAAATTTCGTTTATTTCTCTGAAATCCGATTTCGTTTTAGCTTGATTAATTTTAGTCATCATGGCATTATAAAACCCGACAGCTTCGTCAATAATTTTATCACATCTTTCTACCAAATTAGGATTTTGCTCTTCTAAATAGATACATTCATCTATCACGTCAGCTAAAATAAATTGGTTAATCTTCTTTTTTAAGTCGCGTCTACTTGCCATAGTTATTGTTTTTCGTACAAACGTACACAGAATTTACTATTATTAAGTGTATAAAATTCACTTTCCGGTTCAACATTCAAGAGTAATTTAAATGAATGGTCATTATCTATCTCTTTAAGTGGTACTCCATGTTCATTTGGTCCAAAATGTCCATCCCAAACAATTAAATCTCCTTTTTTTGCATTTTTCCAATCCCATAAATTTGCAGCCTTATCTGAGTCGAAAGGATCTTTTTGCAATTTGAAAAGTATGTAAGGATGTCCTGTAAATAATTTTCTGTTGTCCCAAATTTCATTCGTTTTAAACTCACTAATGAAATCATCAATCGTTACCTCTTCAACACCTTTAGGGGGAAATATTTCAATTTCTTGCAGGGGGAATAAGCGTATAACAAAAGGAAGCAGAATCACATGAGCCCAAAATACGAAACGAGCTCGTTTATTTTGCAAATTAACATATTTATTTTCCAAAAACTCAATCTCCTTGACAATGAGTAAAGCCGCTGGAACACCTATCACAAACATCACTCGAAGTAACCCCAAAGAAGCCCACATGCCAAACCACCAAAGTACTACATGCGCTAAAAAATATCCCCAAAAACTTCCCAATATTATCCAAAACCAAAACTGTTCGTTTAGATTCCAAGAATGAGTTGAAAATATTTTTTTCAAATTTGGGAACAATCTGATAGACTGAGAGACGAGAAGAATAAATACAAACCCGAAAATCGGAATGGCTGCAATAAAAAAATGATAGAATGTACCACTTCCATACACTGTAATATCTGTGTGTATATATGGATTTGCCTGAAATATCCAGAGAGGTAATCCTGTCATGGCATAGCCAATACTATTAAACAATAATGTGCCTGTCAATAGAAATGGAATATACTTTTTACGATTACTAAGCACATAGAAAATAAGAACCAATAGTAGCATTACAAAACCTTCACTTCGCGCAAAAGGCATAAAGCTAAGTGATAACGAAGCCAACATCCATCTTTCTTTTAACGCCAAATAAATAAATCCAATTAGAAAAAGTGAACACAAGGGTTCGGTAAGACTTGAAATTGAATTTCCAATAACTATGGGTGTGAGTAAGTACAACCAGGAAACCCAAATTGGATTCTTAATCTTGAGGTGTTCGGCAATTCGGTATGCCAAAAGTGCATTAAGAAATATGAGGAGAATATTTACAAGAACCACCATTTTGAATCCCAAAACGGCAAATGGAGACATTAAAATATTAAACATGGGTTTTCCCCATTGATCCATCAATAAAGTTGGATATTCCCATGAAAATCTTGAGATATGGTAATGAGAAATTGTATCTGCTCCGCCATTGAACCCATCGGCAATAAAAAAATTCAATAAATAAAGTAAAACGATAGCTCCTGAGAACAAATGTGAATTGGTAATAAATTTCATAGTTCCAAAGTTAAAAAAAAGCCATTTAGTCGGTCTATTTTACTGTTAATTGTATACAATTTTTGTGTTGAAAATGAAAACATTGAACAAACTTAGATTATGCTATGTACCTTTGCCGCATGCAATATGCTCGCATCGTTCTCAAAAAAGATAAAGACCATTCTTTACGTCGAAAGCATCCCTGGGTTTTTTCAGGCGCTATTGACTTGATAGACGAGGAATTACAAGACGGTGATTTGGTTTGTGTCTTAGATTCAAAAGAGAACCTTTTGGGTGTTGGTCATTTCCAACATGCTACAATAGCAGTAAGAATGCTATCTTTTGAAAATTCTGTAATTAACAGTGATTTCTTTTATTTAAAACTTCAACAAGCATTTGCCACTCGAGTTTCACTTGGATTGCTCTCCAAAACAAATTCAATTTTTCGCATTTGTCATGGTGAGGGAGATGGCTTACCTGGATTAATTGTTGACTTCTATGGAGGAGTAGCCGTTGTGCAATGTCATACGTTAGGAATGTACAAGCAATTAACTGCGATTAAAGAAGCGCTGATTAAGGTTATTGACAAAGAATTAGTTGCCATTTATTGTAAATCAAAAGAAGCACTTCATGGCATTGATGGAGTTGAAGATGGCTACCTTCATGGATCTTGCTCTGTTCCACATGCAGCTATGGAAAATGAAATTCTATATCATATCGATTGGATAAACGGACAAAAAACTGGATTTTTCATTGATCAAAGAGAAAACAGAAACTTACTTGGCAGGTATGCTACAAATAAAAAAGTTCTAAATACATTTTGCTATTCTGGAGGTTTCAGTCTTCAAGCACTTTGGAAAGGAGCTACGCTCGTTCATTCTTTAGATTCCTCTAAGAAGGCAATTGAACTTACAGATCAGAACTTAAATTTAAACTCTTTCAGAGGAAAGCATGTTTCGGTAATTGCTGATGCTATGGAATACATTAAAGACCTTCCGGAAGATTTTGATATCATTGTATTAGATCCGCCTGCATTTGCTAAACACCGTGATAAAAGGCATCAAGCAATCCAAGGTTATAAGCGCTTAAATGCACATGCTATACGTCAAATCAAATCTGGTGGAATTATTTTCACTTTTTCGTGTTCGCAAGTGGTGGATAAGGCTTTGTTCACACATACCGTAATAGCGGCAGCTATTGAAGCGGATAGAGAAGTGAAAATCCTTGAACAATTGCATCAACCAGCTGATCACCCAATCAGCGCCTTTCATCCCGAGGGAGAGTACTTAAAAGGTCTTGTAATTCAAGTATTATGATGCTGGAATATAGTTACAAGCAGATATTAAAAGTAGCGATACCCATGATGATTTCGGGTTTTATCCAATCGATTGTCATGATTACAGATTCGGCTTTTATTAGTCGCTATTCTACTGAGGCTTTCGATGCAGTAGGAAATGGAGGTCTCGCGTATATTACTATGTACATGTGTCTTTTGGGAATGGGAGATGGTTCACAAATCATCATTGCAAGAAGATTCGGTTCTAATCAAGCGTCACGAATAGGCAGAGTTTTTGGCACTTCTGTAATAACTAATTTACTTTTGGCCATACTCTTGTTTGTCATCTTGCACTTTTTAGTGCCTCCACAAATTTTTGCTTATTCCAAAAA
>JACCDI010503451.1_pt1 | contig 29724 bp, 29 predicted proteins | sample 7442791 | NCBI WGS metagenome assembly JACCDI01 (sample SAMN15323434, study PRJNA562643) | freshwater metagenome | isolation source: river surface water | place: USA:Blue River Watershed | collected 2017-08-15
CGGCTCAGGCGCTCAGACCCTTGTAGGCCATATAGGCACTCAGCGCGTACAGGATGCTGGCGAAGATCTTCTTGAGCAATTTCACAGGCACTGCGTGGGCCACCTTCGCACCCTGGGGCGCGGTGAGAACGCTGGCGGTGGCGATCACGACCAGGGCAGGCAACCACAGGTAGCCGAAGGATCCCTCTGGCAGGTCCTGCACGTTCTGCCCCGCCAGGATGTAGCCCACCACGTTCGCGACCGCGATCGGAAAGCCCAGGGCCGCCGAGGTGGCGACCGCGTTGTGGATCGCGACGTTGCACCAGGTCATGAAGGGCACGCTCACGAAGCCGCCGCCCGCGCCCACCAGTCCCGAGAGAAAGCCGATCACGCTGCCCGCAGCGAGCTGGCCCCCGGTGCCGGGCATTTGGCGCGAGGGCTGGGGCTTCTTGTCCAGGAACATCTGCGTAGCCGAGAAGCCGACGAAGCCCGCGAAGAACAGGGCCAGCCAGGTGCCCTTGAGGATCGAGAACACGCCCAGACTGGCCACCAGGCTGCCCAGGACGATGCCCGGGGCGAGCCGCTGCACGATGTCCCAACGCACGGCGCCGCGCTTGTGATGCGCGCGCACGCTGGACAGCGAGGTGAAGATGATGGTGGCCATGGAGGTAGCGATGGCCATCTTTACCGAGAGGTCGGGGGCCACGCCGCGGGCAGAGAGCATCAGGGTGACAAAGGGCACCATGATCATGCCGCCGCCGATGCCCAATAGGCCTGCCAGGAAGCCGGTGCATGTGCCGAGCAAGGCCAGTTGGGCCAGGAGGAGGGGATCCATGGTCTCTTGTTCTTCTTGTTGGGTGGTGCGGGGTCGCTGTGGAACCCTCGCAAGGAAAAGGTGCCTGCAATGCCACCGGACCGGCATCCTGAACCGGGGTTCAGGTGGGCGAGGTCAACCCCGCGTTGGGTTCATCTGACGCGAGACGATCACGCTCGCGGGGTTTGTTCCAAGCCCGAGCTCAAAGAGCATTGGTTCAAGGAAATATAAAGCCCGGCATGCATTGCAGACACGACTCATTGTAGGGGGTCCGGTGCGCCGCGTGGGCGCTGCGGTCAGAGCAACTGGCCGTCGTGCCCGAGTACCTGGTCCAGTCGCACCACGAGCTGGTTCAGGCGTTCCTGGGACTGCGTGTCCATGGCCGACGGCGTCACGGGAGCGGGTGATGCAGACGGGGCTGGTGCGGCCCGATCGGTGAGGTCGAAGGCGAGGTTCAGGGCGGCAAGCACCGCGATACGGTCGCGGGCCTTGACCTTGCCGGCATCGCGTATGCGGCACATGGCGCTGTCCACCTTGTCCACGGCTTCGCGCAGGCGCGCCTCGCCCCCCTCGGGGCATCCGAGCAGGTAGCTCTGGCCCATGATCTGAACTTCGATCTGGTTCATCGCGCGTGGGGCGCCGCTCAGGCGGTGTTCTTGGTTTCGGGCAGGCGCTCCAGGAGCGCGTCGACACGGGCCCGCGCAGCGGACAGCCGTGACTTGAGCGAATCGCGTTCCTGGGTGAGGGCCTGGACCTGGGACACCAGGAGGGCGTTGGTGCGCTGGAGTTCCTCGTGGCGAACCAGCAGCCGTTCGACGCGTTCGGCGAGCTGGTCGAGCGAGGAGTCCTGGGCCATGGGGCGCCATTGTAGGGTTTGGATAAGGATGCGATCCTAAAATGCGCGCGTTGGTGCTCGCGGTGTGGTTCTCGCACCGCAGTTCAACGGGAAGCAGGAAGGCCGCCAGCCGGCCCAACCTGCGCTGCCCCCGCAACGGTAAGCGGAGCGCGTAGATCTTTGGATGTACGCCCGCCCTCATCACGATGTGCCACTGGGTCCTTCACGGGCCTGGGAAGGCGATGAGGGCGATCCGCCAGCCCGGATACCGGCCAACGAGGTGGCGACAGCGCGCGCGAGCGGGCTGCCGTCGTAACGCCCAATGCACTGGCGGGGAAGCCGGTGCGGGCCGATCAACTGTCAGTTCCTCATGAAGATTCGTGTGATTTCCGTGCCGCGCGTGCGTCCGTGCGCGCTCGCCCTGGGCCTTTGCGCCTGCGCGCTGGCTGGCGCCCAGACCCCCACCTTGCCACCGACCGTCGTCACCGCGACCCGGATGGACACCCGCAGCGACGATCTGGTGAGCGAGGTGCGCGTGATCGAGCGCGCCGCCATCGAAGCCTCGACCGCGCGCACCCTGCCCGAGCTGCTCGCCCGCGAGGCGGGCGTGCAGTTTTCCAGCAACGGAGGCCTGGGCCAGTTCTCCAGCGTGTTCATCCGCGGCACGCAGGCGCGGCACACCCTCCTGCTCGTGGACGGTGTGCGTCTCGGGTCGGCCACTTCCGGCACGCCGGTGTGGGAGACCCTGCCCGTGGAATCCATCGAGCGGATCGAGGTGCTCAAGGGCCCGGCGTCTGCCCTGTATGGCAGTGATGGCGTGGGTGGTGTGGTGCAGGTGTTCACCCGCCGAGCCAAGAGCGGCTTTCACCCCTATGCCAGCGTGGCGGCCGGCAGCTACGGCCACGCCCAAGCCAGTACCGGCGCATCCGGTGGAGAGGGTGACGTGCGTTACACCTTTGGTGTGCAACGAAGTGTGGAGCGGGGATTCTCCAGCGCCAACGCGCGCGAGCCGGATGGCTCCTACAACGTCGACCGCGACCCGTTTCGCCAGAACGCGGCCAACGCGTCGCTGCGCTACGCGATCAGCCGCGACTGGTCGGCCGACGCGTCCGTCCTGTATTCCGACGCCATCGGCCACTTCGACGATTCCAGCCCCAACCTGAACGCCCGCAGCGTGCTGCGGGCGTCGTTGGCGCAGGCCGGGTTGAAAGGTCGACTGCGTCCGGACTGGCAGACCGAGTTGCGCGTGAGCCAAAGCGAGGACAGCAACCGTCCCGTGGTAGCCCAGTATCCAGACCCGGTCAAGACCACCCAGACGCAGTGGACCTGGCAGAACACCGTCGTGACGCCGGCGGGGCTCGTGCTGGCGGGTGTAGAGCAGCGCGTGCAGCAGGTCGACAGCTCGATCGCCTACGACGTGAAACGGCGCACCATCGATGCCGGCTTCGCCGGCCTGAACGGGCAGTCGGGTGACCACAGCTGGCAGCTCAATGCACGGCGTGACCGCAATTCGCAATTCGGTACCCGCGACACCGGCTTCGCCGGCTACGGCTGGCGCTTCGCACCGAACTGGCGGGTGCACGGCTCGTACGGCACGACCTTCGTGGCGCCTTCGTTCAACGACCTGTACTACCCCTACGGCAGCGGCAACCCCAGTCTGCGCCCTGAGCGCGGCCGCAACCGGGACCTGGGCCTGGCCTGGTCCGCGGGCGCGCACGATGTCCGGCTGGTGTATTTCGACAACCGTATCCGGGACATGATCGCCTGGAGCGGCTCCGCCACCGAGAACGTCGGGCGTGCGCGCATCGACGGCTGGACGCTGGGGTATACGGGTCGAATCGACCGCCTCTCGTTGCGCGCCTCGCTTGAGGCGCTGGACCCGCGAGACGAAGTGAGTGGCAAGCTGCTGCCTCGCCGCTCGCAGCACCAGGGCACGCTGGGTGCCGAGTGGCGCGAGGGCGCCTGGTCGTTTGGCGGCTCGGTGCTGCAGGTGGGCTCGCGCTTCGACAACACGGCCAACACCCGGCCCCTGGACGCCTACACCGTTGCCGACGTGCACGTCACTTGGCGCTTGGCCCGTGACCTGAGCGTGCAGGCCAAGTTGAACAATCTGACCGATCGGGCCTACGAGACCACCTACGGGTACAACCAGCCGGGCCGAGCGCTGTACCTCACCCTGCGCTGGCAACCCCAGTAAGCTCGACGCGATGGCCGCCTCGCCCCTGAGCCCCCAGCGCATCGTCTGCCTCACCGAGGAGACGACCGAGTGGCTGTATCTGCTGGGGGAAGAGGCGCGCATCGTGGGCATCTCTGGCTACACGGTTCGGCCTCGCCGGGCCCGCGACGAGAAGCCCCGGGTCAGCGCGTTCCTGAGCGCCAAGATCGACAAGATCCTGGCGCTCGAGCCAGACTGCGTGTTTGGCTTTTCTGACCTGCAGGCCGACATTGCCAGCGCGCTGGTGAAGCAGGGCGTGCAGGTCACGGTGTTCAACCAGCGCGGCGTCGAGGAGATCTTCTCGATGCTGTGGCAGGTGGCCGCCCTCGTGGGCCAGGCCGAACGCGGCCAGACGCTGATCGACGGCATGCGCGCGCGCCTGAAGCAGATTGGCGAGGCTGCCAGGGCCCTGCCACGCCGGCCCCGCGTGTTCTTTGAAGAGTGGGACGAACCGCCGATCAGCGCTATCCGGTGGGTCAGCGAGTTGCTCGCGATCGCCGGGGGCGATGACTGTTTCCTGGAGCTCTCGCGCGAGCCCCTGGGCAAGGACCGCATCGTGCAGGACCCCGCCGAGATCGTGCGCCGCCGCCCGGACATCGTGATCGGGTCCTGGTGTGGCAAGAAGTTTCGCCCTGAGCGGGTGGCTGCTCGGCCCGGTTGGCAGGACGTCCCCGCCGTGCGAAACCAGCAACTGTTCGAGATCAAGTCGGCCGACATCCTGCAGCCCGGGCCCGCGGCCCTGACCGATGGCGTCGAGCAGATGCACCGCATCATCCTGGACTGGAGCCGCCGTCATGGCTGAACATGCCAGCGTGATCATGGCGGCTTGGCGCGCCGCCGTCGCCGCGGGTCTGGCTGCTTTCGCCTGCTGGGTGCCCGGTCACGCGCTCGCGGCGGGCACGACGCTCACCGACGACCGTGGGGTGTCCGTCACCCTGGCGTCGCCGCCCCAGCGCATCGTCTCGCTCCTGCCTTCCCTCACGGAGACGGTGTGCGCCCTGGGCGCCTGCGAACGGCTGGTGGGGGTGGACACCTATTCGAACTGGCCCCAGTCCGTGCGCGCCTTGCCCCATGTCGGCGGGCTGGATGACGCCCAGGTCGAGTCGATCCTCGCGCTGCGGCCGGACCTGGTGCTGGCCGCGGCCTCCACGCGTGCCATCACGCGGCTGGAGTCCCTCGGACTGAAGGTGCTGGCAATGGAGCCACGCACGCTGGAGGACTTTCGCCGGGTGGTTGGCCAGCTCGATCAGGTGCTGGGTGATGGACGCGGGCCGGCCCTCCTGCAGCGGGTCGAAAGCGAGCTGGCAGCCGCAGCCCGCGCATTGCCACCCGCGCAGCGCGGCGTGCGCGTGTACTTCGAGGTGAGTAGCGCACCTTATGCGGCCAGCGAGTCCTCCTTCATCGGCCAGTTGCTGGCACGTGTGGGAGCGGCCAACGTGGTGGCGGGCGCGCTGGGGCCGTTTCCCAAGCTGAACCCCGAGTTCATCGTGCGCGCCGACCCGCAGGTGGTCATGGTGACTGACCGTGCCTCAGGTGATCTATCCCGCCGACCGGGCTGGTCCGGCTTGCGCGCGCTGCGCGAGGGTCGCGTTTGCGGGTTCACGCCCGAGCAGTCCGACGTGCTGGTGCGACCCGGCCCTCGCCTGGCCGAGGGCGCGCGCTTGATGGTGGACTGCATCCAGGGCCGCCTCAAGGTGCAAGGACCATGAGCGCACGCGCCACCGCCTGGCTCGGGCTGGCGCTCGCGGCTGCGTCCTTGCTGCTGCTGTCACTCGGCCTGGGCGTGGGCAGCGCGGGTTGGGAGCCGATCGCGGCGCAGTCAGGTACGGCATCGGCCATCGTTTGGGAGATCCGCTTGCCTCGCAGCCTCGGGGCCTGGCTGGCCGGTGCGTTGCTGGCCCTGGGCGGAGCGCTGGCGCAGGGCCTGTTTCGCAATCCGCTGGCCGACCCCTATCTCCTCGGAAGCGCCACCGGCGCCAGCCTCGGTGTCGCGGTCTTTCTGGTCGCCCTGGGCCTGTGGCCCGGCGTGGTCGCAGGCTGGGCGATGCGCTGGGGCATGACCGGTGCGGCCTTCGCCGGCGCTGTGGGGGCGGTGATGCTCACCTTGGCGCTGGCCCGCGGTGTACAGCACACGCTGCGCCTTCTGCTGTCGGGCGTGATCGTGGGCATGGTACTGGGGGCACTGGCGGCCCTGGTGATGTTTCGTGTGCCCGAGGTGATGCGGGCGATGCAGGGTTTCATGCTGGGAACGACCGCCTTCATCGGCTGGGAGTCCGTGCAGCTGATGGCGGTTGGCCTGGTCGTGACAGGCGTCGTGGCACTCGCCCTGAGCCGTCCCCTGGACGCGCTCTCGCTCGGTGAGTCCACCGCCGCCAGCCTGGGCATTGCTTTGGTGCCGGTGCGGGTGACCCTGGTGGCCACCCTGGCCCTGGCCACCGCAGTGGCCGTCGCACAGGTGGGCCTGATCGCGTTCATCGGCCTGGTGGCGCCGCACCTGGTGCGTTCACTGGTGAGGCCCACGTACCGCGGCTTGCTGCCGCTGTCGGCGGCCACGGGGGGGGTGCTGCTGCTGGCGGCCGATGTCCTGGCCCGCTGGGCGCTGGCGCCTCAGGAGCTGCCCGTGGGCGCGCTCACCGCGGTGTTGGGTGGGGGTTACCTGCTGTGGCTGATGCACCGGAGGTCCTGGTGACTCCCGCGGCGCTGGAGGCCCGCAGCCTGCGCGTGGCGCGCGGCGCGCGCGCGGTGCTGCAGGGGCTGGACCTGGTCCTGCCCGCAGGCCGCTGGACCGCGATCGTCGGCCCCAATGGCGCAGGCAAGACCACCCTGCTGCAGGCCCTGGCCTGCCTGCTGCCGTTTCATGGCCAGGTGCGGTGGCAGGGGAAGGAGGCTGCACGCCTGGGGGCGCGCGAGCGCGCGCGGCGCTTGGCGTGGCTGGGTCAGGGGGAGGGCGGCGGCGAGGACCTGCGCGTGCAGGACCTGGTGATGCTCGGACGGCTGCCCCACCAGGCCTGGCTCGCGACCCCCTCGGCGGCGGATCGGGAAGCGGTGCACGAGGCCATGCGCCGCACGGGCTGCCACGACTGGCATGACCGCCCCTTCGGCGAGTTGTCGGGCGGCGAACGCCAGCGCGTGCTGATGGCGCGGGCCCTGGCCGTGCAGGCGCCGGTGATGCTGATGGACGAACCCCTGGCCCACCTCGATCCACCGCACCAGGCCGACTGGCTGGCGATGGTGCGTGCCCAGGTGCGCGCGGGCGGCACGGTGGTGACTGTGCTGCACGAATTGAACATGGCCTTGCAAGCCGACGCGATGGTGCTGATGCGCCAGGGGCACATCGTGCACCAGGGGGATTGCGCGGATGCCGCCACCCACCGCGCGCTGGAGGACCTCTTCGGCCGGTGTATCACGGTGCAGGCAGTGGGATCGACCTGGGTAGCCTTGCCACGTGAGTCGTTCGCCCCGTAAGGCGCAGGCTTGGTGGCGCGGGATAGCCCCTACGGGTATCCCTTGAGTCGCTCAGGTTGCCGCTGCCTGCCGGCCCGTCTATGCTGCGGCCACACCCCCGAGGAGGCATGCCATGTACAAGCGGATCCTGTTGGCGTATGACGGTAGCGAAGCCGGTCAGAAGGCCCTGACCGAGTGCCGAGAGCTCGCCCAGTGGAGCCAGTCGGACGTCGAGCTGATCGCGGTGATGCCCTCCATGATGGCCTTCGTGGGGCTGGAGGGCGGCGTGTATGACGTGGAGCTCGAGGCCCGCGAGAAAGCCAAGTTCGATGCGGTGTTGGCCGACGGCCTGCGACGGCTGCAGGCCGCGGGCATCCGCAGCGCCCATGGCGCGGTGGTGACGGGCGAACCCATCGAGGAGATCACCCGCCATGCGCGCGAGGCCGGCACCGATCTCATCGTGGTGGGGCACAAGCATGTGGGCAGCCTCGCGGCCCGCTGGTGGCGCGGCTCGCTGTCCAAATCCCTGATCGAGCACGCGCCCTGCAGCGTGCTGTGCGTGGTGCTGCCCTGAAGCCGCTCGGTGGCCAGGGCCTCAGGCCTTTGGCGCGGGCGTCTTGTCCTTGAACTGGCAGTAGCGCGCGACGGCGCATTCCCAGCAACGGGGCTTGCGCGCCTGGCAGACATAGCGGCCATGCAGGATCAGCCAGTGGTGCGAGTCGACCGCATAGGCCGGCGGCACGCGGCGTTCCAGCGCTTTCTCCACCTCCAGGGGATTCTTGCCCCGCGCCAGGCCCGTTCGGTTGCTCACGCGAAAGATATGGGTGTCCACCGCCATCGTCGGCTGGCCAAAGGCGACATTGAGCACCACATTGGCGGTCTTGCGGCCCACGCCGGGCAGGGCCTCCAGCGCCTCGCGCGTGCGCGGCACCTCGCCGCCATGCTGTTCGACCAGGATCTTGCAGGTGGCCATCAGGTTGCGCGCCTTGGTGCGGTACAGGCCGATGGTCTGGACCGCCCGTTCCAGGCGCTCCAGGCCCAGGTCCAGGAGGGCCTGCGGGGTGTTGGCGACCGGAAACAGCTTGCGCGTGGCCTTGTTCACGCCCACGTCGGTGGCTTGCGCGGACAGGAGCACCGCGGCCAGCAGCTCGAAGACGCTGGTGTATTCCAGCTCGGTGACCGGGTTCGGGTTGGCGGCCTTCAGGGTGGCGAAGAAGGGCTCGATGTCCTGCGCTTTCATGGGGCCGCAGTGTAGGTCAGGGACCTCCCGCAGTCCGCCACTCGGGCTTTGCGCCCCCGGGATAATCCAGCCATGACCTTACGCCGCCATCTCCTGATCGCCTCCGCGCTGGCTCTTGCCAGCGCGACTCCGGCCTGGGCCGACCCGGCCTATCCCGCCAAGCCAATCCGCCTTGTCGTGCCCTTTCCCGCGGGCGGGGCCACCGACATCTTCGCGCGCGCCGTGTCCCAGAAACTGGGCGAGCGACTGGGTACCTCCGTCGTGGTGGACAACAAGCCCGGCGCGGGCGGCTCCATCGGCTCAGACCTTGTGGCCAAGGCGCCTGCCGACGGCTACACGTTGCTACTGGCCACGTCCAGCACGCACGCCATCGGCCCGAGCTTCGCCGCCGCCGGCAAGCTGCCCTATGACGCCGCCGCCGACTTCACACCCATCTCGCATGTGGGCAACGCACCCAGCATCGTGCTGGTGCCCAATAGCTCGCCGGCCAAGACGATGAAGGAGTTCGTCGACCACGCGCGCAAGAACCCCGGGCGCCTGAACTACGCCAGCAGCGGCAACGGCACGGTGGTGCATCTGGGCACCGAGCATTTCAAGTCGATGGCCAGCCTGTACCTGGTGCACATTCCCTACCGCGGCACGGCGTTGGCCATTCCCGACCTGACCAGCGGCAAGCTGGACCTGCTGATTGACTCCTTGCCCAGTGGCCTGCCGCACGTGAAGGAGGGCCGCCTGCGCGCGCTGGCGATCACCTCGCTCAAACGATCTCCGCTGTTGCCGGACCTGCCCCCGGTGGCTGACACAGTGCCGGGCTACGAGAGCGTCACCTGGTTTGGCCTGTACGGCCCCAAGGGCATGCCGGCCGATCTGGTCGCCCGGGTGAGCGCGGGCATCAACCTCGCGCTGCAGGATGCCGACGTGAAGGAGCGGCTGGCGCGCCTGGGCATCGAGCCGGTGGGCGGCACGCCCGCCCAGTTCGCGGCCATGGCCAGCGCCGACCGCGCGAAATGGAAAAAGATCATCACCGAACGCAAGCTCACCGCGGACTGACCATGCATTTCAATTTCAGCAGCCCCTATCCCACCGCGCGCCTGCCCGTCTTCGCACGCAACGCGGTGGCCACCTCGCACCCGCTGGCGGCACAGGCCGGCCTGCGCATGCTCTGGAAAGGCGGCAACGCGGTCGATGCCGCAGTCGCGGCCGCCGCGGCCATGACGATCTGCGAGCCCGTGAGCAACGGCCTGGGCAGCGACGCCTTCGCCATCCTGTGGGACGGCCAGGCCCTGCACGGACTGAATGCTTCGGGCCGCGCGCCCGCCGCGTGGACGACGGATTACTTCAAGGCGAAATACGGCGCTGACACCAAGACGCCGCCCAAGCGCGGATTCGATGCAGTGACGGTTCCTGGCGCGGTCGCCAGTTGGGCGGCGATGTCCGAGCGCTTTGGCAAGCTCCCCTTCGCTGACCTCATGGAGCCAGCCATCGAGATCGCCGAGCGCGGCTACCTGCTGCCGGTGGTGGTGCAGCAAAAGTGGGCGGCGGCCACGCCGGAGCTGGGCAGCCTGCCCGGCTTCGCGCAAAGCTTCCTGCCCTGGGGGCGCGCGCCGCAGGTGGGCGAGTTGTTCAAGTTCCCGGGTGCAGCGCGCGGCTTGCGCGCCATCGCCCAGACCCGCGGCGAGGCTTTCTACCGCGGCGAGATCGCGCAAGCCCTGGAGCGTTTCAGCGCGCAACATGGCGGCAGCTTGAAGGCCAGCGACCTCGCGGCCTACCAGCCCGAGTGGGTGCAGCCCCTGGGCAAGGACTACCGGGGCTACACGCTGCACGAGATTCCGCCCAACGGCCAGGGCATCGCGGCGCTGATGGCCATGGGCATCCTGCAGCAGTTCGATGTGGCCGGTCTGCCGGTGGACGGCGCCGACTCGCAGCACCTGCAGATCGAGGCGATGAAGCTGGCCTTTGCCGATATCTACCGCTACGTGGCCGAGCCCTCCAGCATGGAAGTGACGCCGGCGCAGATGCTGGATGACGCCTACCTCGCCAGCCGCGCGAAGCTGATCGACATGAAGCGCGCCCAGGACTTCGGCGCGGGCAACCCGGTCAAGGGCGGCACCATCTACCTCACCGCTGCTGACGAGAACGGCATGATGGTCAGCTTCATCCAGAGCAACTACATGGGCTTCGGCTCGGGTTGCGTCGAGCCGACCTACGGCATCAGCCTGCAAAACCGCGGCCACGCCTTCAGCCTCGCGGCCGGCCCCAACCAGGTGGCGCCGGGCAAGCGGCCGTTCCACACCATCATTCCCGCCTTCCTCACGAAGGACGGCCAGCCGGTCATGAGCTATGGCGTGATGGGCGCGAACATGCAGCCGCAGGGCCATATGCAGACGCTGGTGCGCATGGTCGATTACGCCCAGCACCCGCAGGCGGCCTGCGACGCACCGCGCTGGCGCTACAACGCCGGCCTGGAGATCAACGTCGAACAGCAGATGAACGCGGGCACCGTGCAGGCGCTGGTGGCGCGCGGCCATCGCGTCGAGGTGATCAACGACAACTACCAGGACTTCGGTGCGGGCCAGTTCATCTGGCGCGCGGGCGACCCGAAGGTCGAGGGCTACGTCTGCGCCAGCGACTCGCGGCGCGACGGGCTGGTAGCGGGTTTCTAGCGGCACGCCACGCCTCGGGCGGCGCCAGCATCCTGGCGGGCTGGCCCGCCGAGTTGGCTACCATGGCGGGCTGCGCCTTGCGCACCCTCCAACGAGCTCCTACCTGCCATGCCCTTGCCCTTTGCCGCCCGCCTCGACAACGTCGAAACCTCCGCCATCCGCGAACTGTTCAAGCTCCTGGGCAAGCCCGGGATCATCAGCTTCGCCGGCGGCTTTCCGGACAGTGCGCTGTTTGATGTGGCTGGCCTGGCCGCCGCCAGTCAAAAGGCGCTGGCCGACCAGCCTGGCGCCGCCTTGCAGTACGGCGCGACCGAGGGCTACGACCCCCTGCGCGCCGAGCTCGCCACCTTCCTGCAGTCCAAGGGCGTGCAGGACATCGCCGCGAACCAGTTGATCGTGACCACCGGGAGCCAGCAGGCCCTGGACCTCCTGGGCAAGACGCTGGTCGACCCGGGCGACACGGTGATCGTCGAAGGCCCGACCTTCCTGGCCACGATCCAGTGCTTTCGCCTCTACGGCGCGCAGGTGGTTGCCGCGCCGATCGACGCGCAGGGCGTGCAGGTCGACCGTCTCGAGGCGCTGGTCGCCGAGCACAAGCCCAAGTTCATCTACCTGATCCCCAGCTTCGGCAACCCCAGCGGCGCGATGCTCTCGCTGGAGCGTCGGCGACAGATCCTGTCGATGGCAGTCAAGCACCAGGTGCTGATCGTCGAAGACGACCCGTATGGCGACCTGTACTTTGGTGACACGCCGCCACCTAGCCTGCTGGCGCTCTCGCGCGAAGTGCCGGGTAGCCGCGACCTCGTGGCCTATTGCGGGAGCCTCAGCAAGGTCCTCAGCCCCGGCTTGCGCGTAGGCTGGATGGTGGCCCAGCCCGAGCTGCTGGCGCGGGCCACCATGTGCAAACAATTTAGCGATGCGCATACCAGCACCTTCGCCCAGGCCACCGCCGCCGAGTACCTCAAGGCCGGACGCATGCCCGCCAGGCTGGACGAAGTGCGCCAGGTCTATGCGCAGCGCGCCCAGGCCATGGGCCAGGCGCTCAAGCGCGAGCTGGGCGACGCCATCGAGTTCACCCAGCCCCAGGGCGGCCTGTTCTTCTGGGCCCGCCTGACCGGCAAGGGCGGCAAGCTCAAGGACGCGGGCGAACTGGCGCGCCGCGCGATCGAACAGGGGGTGGCCTTCGTGCCGGGCGCGCCGTTCTTCGCGACCGACCCCGACACCGCGTCGCTGCGTCTGAGTTTTGCGACGGCGGATGTGGCCAAGATCGAAGAGGGCGTAGCGCGCCTGGCGCGCGCGCTGGGCTGAGGCTTCAGCCGGACCCGGCTCAGGCCGCCACGGTCTGCGGCATCGCTCCGAACAGGTAGCTGTCCATCGACAGCATGCCGTAGTCGATTCCGCCATCGAGGATGTGCGCAGGGGCGTCGGCCCCCGAGGCACCGAAGGCAAAGGGCAGGGGCAGGTAGTGCTCGAAGGTGGGATGGGCCCGCTGCGCATGCGGCGCGACGGACAGGAAATTCACCAGCCCGGCCTCGTCGCGGCGCTGCACCGCGTTGCGGGCCCAGGCGACGAACGCTTTCACATAGGGCTCGCCCTGCGCACCGACCGCGCCCCGGAATTCGTACAGGTTGTGCGTGAGGCTGCCCGAGCCCACGATCAGCACGCCTTCATCGGCCAGCGGCGCCAGCGCTCGTCCCATGCGCACCGCGCCCTGCGGGTCCAGGTCGTGCGGCATCGAGACCTGCAGCACCGGGACATCTGCGTGCGGGTACATGTGGCGCACCGGCACCCAGGCGCCGTGGTCCAGGCCTTGGGACGGCGCGGCGCTGGCGTTCCAGCCCGCCGCCTGCAGCAGTACCAGCGCGCGCGCGCCGACCTCGGGGCTGCCCGCGGCCGGGTACTGGATCTCGTAGAGCGGCTGCGGAAAACCACCGAAGTCGTGGACCGTCTCGGGCCGCTCGGCCAGCCCCACGCGCACGCCCCGCGTCATCCAGTGCGGCGAGAGCACCAGCACCGCACGCGGTCGCGGTAGCTGCTCGCCCAGCTGGCGAAGCAGAGGGCCTGCCTGCGTGGGCTCCAGCGCGAACATGGGCGAGCCGTGGGAGATAAATAGCGTGGGCATGCGGGTCATGGCCCAGACTTTAGGGGCTTTTCCTGGCCCGATAAACGGGCGGGCTCGGTATGGACTGTCTTGTCCGCGGAGACAATGCCGCGCCGCCTGAGACAATCCAGCCCCGAGCCTCTCCTGCCTCAAAGCCGCCATGCCCCTGCCGTCCCCCACGCTCCGCAGCCCCTCGAACCCGCGTTCTGTCGTCCGGCGCTGGGGGGCGCGCCTGGCGAGCCTGATGCTGTTCGTGACGGTGGGTGCTCCCACCGCCCAGGCCGATGAGGCAGGTTGGGCTGCCTTGGTACGTCCCGGTGCCATCGTGCTGGTCCGTCATGCCCATGCCCCGGGCGTGGGCGACCCGCCGGACATGCGCCTGGGCGACTGCCCCTCTCAACGCAACCTCGATGCCCAGGGCCGAGCCGAGTCGGCGCGTCTGGGTGAACGCTTGCGCCAGCGCGGTGTGCGCGTGGGGGCCGTGTTGCATTCCCCTTGGTGCCGCGCCCGCGACACCGCGCAACTGGCGATGGCCGCCGCCTCCGGGCCGGCGTCTCGCGAAGAGCCGGCGTTCGGCTCCTTCTTCGGCGGGCATGGCGACGCCGCCCGCCAGACCGCCGCAGCGCGCGAGCTCCTGCGTCGTTGGCAGGGGCCGGGCGCGCTGCTCGTGTTCACCCACCAGGTGAATGTGCTGGGCCTGACTGGCGTCGCCCTGGCGCCGGCCGAGGGTCTGGTGGTGCGCGTGGGGCCAGGGGATGGCCCGCTGCAGGTGCTCGGGCGTATCAGTCCGCAAGAGTGAGCCACGCCGCACGGTGCGCAGTCGCCTGCGTGCCAGCGGCCCCGCGCGGGCCTGCGTAGACTGCGCGCATCCCCACCCGAGGAACGACCCCATGACGATCACCCTGTACGGCTTTGCGATGTCCAACTACTACAACAAGGTCAAGATGGCCTTGCTGGAGAAGGGGGTGCCCTTTGCCGAGGCCTACGACGCGCCGCAAAAACCCTCCGAGGGCATGCAGGCGGCTTCGCCCCTGAAGAAGGTTCCCTACATCACCACGCCTGAAGGCACCTTGTGCGAGAGCCAGGTGATCGTGGACTGGATCGAGGACAGCTACCCGACGCCATCGCTGATGCCGGCCGACCCCTACGCCGCTGCCAAGGTGCGCGAATTGACCACCTTCATCGACTGGCACCTGGAGATCACCGCGCGCCAGCTGTATGGCATGGCCTTCTTCGGTGCGCCGCCGCTGCCCGAGGAGACCACCGCCCGCATCCGCAAGCAGCTCGAACGCATGATCGAAGGCTTCAAGCAGCTGGCCCGCTTCTCGCCGTATGTGGCGGGCGAGAGCTTCACGCAGGCGGACCTGTCGGCCTTCAACAATCTGCCGCTGATTGGCCTGGTGACCAAGAGCGTGTACGGCGAGGACCTGCTGCTGGCGGCGGGCGTGGACTACAAGCCCTACCTCAAGGTGGTGGGCGAGCGTCCCTCCGCCCAGAAAGTGGTCGCCGACCGCAAGCTGGCGCAGCTGCCCAAGGCCTGAGCAGGCGGGCCGTGTCCCAGGCCTGTCAGTGATGACAACGGGGCGGCGGGCGGCGCCTGATAATCGCCGCGACCATGCCGGCCCGTACCTTCCTTCATCGCTCCCACGCATCCCCCCTGGACCGCCGCCACCTTCTGCGCCTGGTGGCCGCGGCGGCTGCGGGCTCCTGGCTGCCGCGCGGCGCCTGGGCCCAGCGCCGCTGGTCCTTTGACCCCTTTGGTCTGGGCGTGGCCAGCGGCGCGCCGGCGCCTGAGGGCGTCGTGCTCTGGACCCGGCTGGTGGCACCGGGCCTCCTGGACAGCCTGGGCGAGGCACCGGTGCCGGTGCGCTGGGAGGTCGCCCACGACGAGGCCTTCAGCCAGGTGGTGCAGCGTGGCGATGCCGTGGCCAGCGCGGAGCTCGCGCACAGCGTGCACGCCGAGGTGCAGGGGCTCGCGCCCGATCGCTGGTACTTCTACCGATTCATGGCTGGCGGCATCACCAGTCCCACGGGCCGCACCCGCACCCTGCCGTTGCCTCAGGCTGCCGTGAAGCGGCTACGCCTGGCGTACGCGTCCTGCCAGCGCTGGGAGCACGGCTATTACGCCGCCTACCGCCATATGCGCGAGGACCAGCCCGACCTGGTCATGTTCCTGGGCGACTACATCTACGAATACCCCAACGCATCGGCGGCGGTACGCAACTTCCCCACACTGGCCCGTGTGCTGACCCTGGCCGATTACCGAGAGCGCCACGCCCTGCACCGCAGCGACGCGCACCTGCAGGCCATGCACGCGGCCTGCCCCTGGCTCGTCACCTGGGACGACCACGAAGTGCAGAACGACTATGCGGGCGTGCACGAAGGCGATGGCGCGCCCGGCGGGCTCAATGGCGCCTCCGACTTCATGGCCCGGCGCAACGCCGCCTACCAGGCGTATTACGAACACATGCCCCTGCGCGCCTCGGCCTTCATGCGCGCGGCGTCTGGCGTGGGCGTGCGTCTGCACGAGCGCTATCGCTATGGGCAGCTGGCCGACCTGCTGCTGCTGGACACGCGCCAGTTCCGCGACATCCAGGTGTGCGGTACGCCGCAGCGGCGCACCGCAGCGATCGACCCGGCGGGCTGCGAAGCGTGGGCGGATCCGGCCCGCAGCCTCCTGGGTTCCGCGCAGGAGCGCTGGCTGGACGACACGCTTAGCCGCAACGGTCCGGTCTGGACCGTGCTGGGGCAACAAGGCCTGTTCGGTCGCCGCGACAACCTGCCGGGCCCTGGCGAGCGGTTCTGGAACGACGGCTGGGACGGCTACGCCCCGGCACGCCAGCGCCTCACCGACAGCCTGCGGCGACATCGTGTGGCCAACCCTGTCGTCCTCGGCGGCGACGTCCACGAGAACTGGGTCGGCCATGTGAAGGCCGACTACACCCGACCCGAGAGCGACACCCTTGGCGTCGAGTTCTGCGGCACCAGCATCAGCTCGCGCGCGAATGCCAGTGCCCGCACGACCGCGCAGCGCCTGACGGAAAACCCGCACTTCGTGTTCGCCGATGCCAGCCGGCGCGGCTACGGGCTGTGCGACTTTTCCGCGGCGGGCCTGGTCACCTCGCTGCGCACGCTGGACGATGCCACGCGTTCCGATGCACGTATCGAGACGCTGGCGCGCTTCGCGGTACAGGCTGGTCGGCCTGTGATCGAGCGCATCTAGCCCGCCAGATTTCGTGGGCTTCGACCATGCACCTGCCACGCCGCCGCCGCGAAGACTTCGAGGACAGTCGGGTCTACGAGTACCCGCAGCACCTGCGCGCCGCGATCGACGATGCACCTGCCGCAGCCGGCGTGTACGTGTTCCATGGCGAGGCGAACGACCTGCCCCTGTACATCGGCAAGAGCGTCAACATCCGCCATCGGCTGCTCTCGCACCTGCGTAATGCCGATGAGGCGCGCATGCTGCGCCAGACCCGCGCCATCACCCACATTCGCACCGGTGGCGAGATCGGGGCCCTCCTGCTGGAGGCGCAGATGATCAAGCAGCAGCATCCCCTGTTCAACCAGAAGCTGCGTCGCAACCGCCAGCTATGCAGCCTGCAACTCGTACAAGGCCTGCCGCAGGTGGTCTATTCGAAGGACCTGGACTTTGCCACCGAGCCTGATTTGCATGGGCTCTTTTCCAGCCGCCACGAAGCGCTCAACGCCCTGCGAGACCTCGCCGACCGGCATCGCCTTTGCTATGGGGCCTTGGGTCTGGAAAAGCTGCCGGCCGGCAAGGGCTGTTTTCGCGCGGGCATCCGGCAATGCGCTGGCGTCTGCCGGGGTGAAGAGACCCATGCCGCGCATCAGGCGCGCCTGCTTGAGGGGCTGGAGGTCCTGCGCGTGCAGTGCTGGCCCTACGAGGGCGCGGTGGGCTTGGTCGAACAGGATGACGCCATCACCCAGGTCCATGTGGTGCGCAACTGGTGCTACCTGGGCAGCGCCCCGACGGTGGTCCAGGCGCGGCGCCTGAAGAAGGTTGCGGCCGGCTTCGATGCCGACGGCTACAAGATCCTGGTGCGGCCGCTGCTCACGCAGGCCGTACAGATCGTGGCGCTCTGACCCTGGCCTTGCGGCGCAGGCTCAGGGCTTCACGACGTCCAGCAGCCGGTCCAGCCCGCCGCTGTTGATCGCCACCATCGCTTGCTCGCGCACGCGCGGCTTGGCCTGGTAGGCCACCGACAGGCCGGCCACCCCCATCATGGGCAGGTCGTTCGCACCATCGCCCACTGCGATGGCCTGCCGGGGTGCCAGGCCCAGCGACTCGCAGGTGTGCAGCAGCATGCGGCGCTTTTCCTCGCCGTCGCAGATGTCGCCCCAGGGCTGGTCCACCATCCGGCCGGTGAGCTTGCCGTTTGCGATCTCCAGCACGTTCGAGCGGGTGTAGTCGATCCCCAGGCGGTCGCGGATTCGGTCCGTGAAGAAGGTGAAGCCACCCGACACCAGCAGCAGCTGCAGGCCAGCGACCTTGCAGGCGGCCACCAGATCAGCCGCGCCCGGATTGAGCTGCAGGCGCTGGTCGTAGACCTGCTGCATATGGTCCACGCTCACGCCCTCGAGCAAGGCGACCCGCCGGCGCAGGCTGTCCTTGTAGTCGGTAATCTCGCCGCGCATCGCCGCTTCGGTGATGGCCGCGACTTCTTCCTTGCGGCCCGCCGCGGCAGCGATCTCGTCCACGCATTCGATGTTGATCAGGGTCGAGTCCATGTCGAAGGCGACCAGTCCGAAGCTGCGCAGCGACAGCGGGGGCGTGAAGCCCTGGATCACGAGGCCGGGGGAGATTTCAGTGGCGGGAGGATTCATGGAGAAAGTACTTGCAGGTGGAAGGAGTGGGCGCCGCCTCAGGCGGCCGCTTGCACCGGTTGCCCCAGCGAGCGCAGCACGTCGCGCACCATCTGGGCCCGGTCCTTGGGCTCTTTGAGTTCGCGCTCGATGCGCAGCTTTTCATTACCCGCCAGCTTGATGTGGCGGTTCTTCTGCACCAGTTCGATGATGCGCATCGGGTCTACCGGCGGGTTGGGTCGGAAGGTGATCTGGATGACTCCCGGCGCCGCATCCACCTTGGCTACGCCATAAGGGCGGGCCAGCACCCGCAGGCGGTGCACGTCGATCAGAGTCTGGGCCTGGGGTGGCAGCTTGCCGAAGCGGTCCACGATCTCCTCGAGCAGCGCATCGATCTGGTCGGGGCCCTTGGCGGTGGCCAGCTTCTTGTAGAACGACAGGCGCAGGTGCACATCGCCGCAGTAGTCGTCGGGCAGCAGGGCGGGCGCGTGCAGGTTGATCTCGGTGGTCACCGACAGCGGCGAAAGCAGGTCCGGCTCCTTACCGGCCTTGAGGCTCCTGACCGCCTCGGAGAGCATCTCGTTGTAAAGCTGGAAGCCCACTTCCAGCATGTTGCCGCTCTGGTTCTCGCCCAGGACTTCACCCGCTCCGCGGATCTCCAGGTCGTGCATGGCGAGGTAGAACCCCGAGCCCAGTTCCTCCATGGCCTGGATCGCATCCAGTCGCTGTGCCGCCTGCTTGGTCAGGCCCTCGGTGTCGGGAACCAGCAGGTAGGCATAGGCCTGGTGGTGGCTGCGCCCGACGCGCCCGCGCAGCTGGTGCAATTGCGCCAGGCCGAACTTGTCGGCGCGGCTGATCACGATGGTGTTGGCCGTGGGGACGTCAATGCCCGTCTCGATGATCGTAGAGCACACCAGCAAGTTGAAGCGCTGGCCCACGAAGTCGCGCATCACGCGTTCCAGCTCGCGCTCAGGCATCTGGCCGTGGGCGACAGCGATGCGGGCCTCGGGCAGCAGCTCCTGCAGGCGCTGGCGGCGGTTCTCGATGGTCTCCACCTCGTTGTGCAGGAAGTAGACCTGTCCGCCGCGTTTGAGTTCACGCAGGACCGCCTCGCGCACGACGCCGTTGTCCTCGCTGCGCACAAAGGTCTTGATGGCCAGCCGCCGCTGCGGTGCGGTGGCAATCACCGACAGGTCCCGCAGGCCCTCCAGCGCCATGCCCAGGGTGCGGGGAATGGGCGTGGCGGTGAGCGTGAGCACGTCCACCTCGGCGCGCAGCGCCTTCATGGCCTCCTTGTGGCGCACGCCGAAGCGGTGCTCCTCGTCGATGATCAACAGGCCCAGGTTCTTGAACTTCACGCTCTCGGACAGGAGTTTGTGCGTACCCACCACGATGTCCACCGTGCCGTCGGCGATTCCCTTGGCCGCGGCGGTGATCTCTTTTTGCGAGCGAAAGCGGCTCATCTCGGCGATCTTCACCGGCCATTTGGAAAAGCGATCGACCAGGGTCTGGTAGTGCTGTTCGGCGAGCAGTGTGGTGGGCGCCAGGAAGGCCACCTGCCGCCCGCCCGTCACCGCCACGAAGGCTGCGCGCAGCGCGACTTCCGTCTTGCCAAAGCCCACATCGCCACAGACCAGGCGGTCCATGGGGCGCGGCGAGATCATGTCCTGAATCACCGCGTGGATGGCGGCGTTCTGGTCGGCGGTCTCTTCGAAGCCGAAGTCATTGGCGAAGGTTTCGTAATCCTGCGGTGAGTAGCGAAAGGCATGGCCCTGGCGCGCGGCGCGGCGAGCGTAGATGTTCAGGAGTTCGGCGGCGGTGTCGCGCACCTGTTCGGCCGCCTTGCGCCGGGCCTTGTCCCATTGGCCGGAACCGAGCTTGTGCAGCGGCGCCTCGTCGGCCGATACGCCGGTATAGCGGCTGATCTGGTGCAACTGGCTCACCGGCACGTACAGGGAGGCCTTCTCGGCATATTCCAGGTGCAGGAATTCGGTGCTGCCCTGGCCCATGTCCATGTTCACCAGGCCCTGGTAGCGGCCGATGCCATGCTGCGCGTGAACCACCGGGTCGCCCACATTCAGCTCCGACAGGTCCTTCACCAGGGCCTCGACGTCGCTGACCTGTTCCTGCTTGCGCCGGCGGCGCGCACCCACGCCGGCGGCAAAGAGCTCGGACTCGGTGATGAAGTCGATGCCGCCCGTCGTCCAGGCGAAGCCCTGGGCCAGCGGGGCGGTGGCGATTCCCAGTTTCTCGGCGCTGGCCTGGAAGTCTGCCAGCGAGTCGAAGGCCGGTGGCGTCAGCTGGCTGGCGCGCAGGAAGTCCAGCAGGCTCTCGCGCCGGCCATCGCTCTCGGCCAGCACCAGCAGGCGCTGCGTCGTGCGGGCGGCATGGGCCTTCAGGCGCGCCAGCGGATCCTCGGCACCGCGCACCACCGCGATGTCGGGGAGCAGGCCGACATGCAAGTCGGGGGCCGCTGCCGCAGCGGCGGCTTGCGGGGCATCGCCCGCGCCGACTGCCCCGGTCGGGGGGCGCAGCGCCAGCTGCGCGTGTGCATTGGCCCGTGCGTAGAAGTCGGGCGCCTCCAGAAACAGCGCCTGCGGCGGCAGCACCGGCCGTTCCGGGTCACCCTGCATCAACCGGTAGCGGTCCCGCGTGTCTTGCCAGAACCGCTGGAAGGCGGGCTCGAGGTCGCCGTGCGTGACCACGGTGGCCTGCGGTCCCAGGTAGTCGAAGACGGTGGCGGTCTCCTCGAAGAACAGGGGCAGGTAGTACTCGATGCCGGCGGTGGCCACGCCGTTGCCCATGTCCTTGTAGATGCGGCTGCGGGTGGGGTCACCTTCCAGCAATTCGCGCCAGCGGCTGCGAAAGCGCGCCCGCGCATCGTCGTCCATCGGGAATTCGCGGCCGGGCAGCAGCCGCACCTCGGGCACCGGGTAGAGGCTGCGCTGGCTGTCCGGGTCGAAGGTGCGGATGGAGTCGATCTCGTCGTCGAACAGGTCCACCCGGTAAGGCACCGGCGATCCCATGGGGAAAAGGTCGATCAGGCCACCGCGCACCGCGTACTCGCCGGGGCTGACCACCTGTGTCACATGGCTGTAGCCGGCCAGCGTGAGCTGCGCCTTGAGCTTGGCGTCCTCGAGCTTCTGCTTGACCCGGAACTGGAAGGTGTAGCCGGCCAGGAAGGCGGGCGGTGCCACCCGGTACAGGGCGGTCGTGGCGGGCACGACCACCACGTCCGCCTCACCCTGCGAGATCCGCCAGAGGGTGGCCAGGCGCTCGGAGATCAGGTCCTGGTGGGGCGAGAACGTGTCGTAGGGCAGGGTCTCCCAGTCGGGGAACAGGCAGCAGCGCAGATCTGGCGCGAAGAAGGGAATCTCCTCGACCAGGCGCTGGGCGTCGGCGGCGTCCCCCGTGATGATGGCGGTGCGCTGGCCGGCGGCGCGGTCACGCTCGGCCTGGCGTGCCAGCAGCAACGCGTCGGCGGAGCCGACGGGGCGGGGCAGGGCATAGCGCTTGCCGGGGGAGAGCCTGGGGAGGTCCATGGGGTGGCGTGGTGCAAATGGCAAACACCCCGCGCCGGCTGGCGAGGGGTGTCACGGCATGGATTCTAGAATGGCGAGCATCGCTTTCCTCCATGACCGCCCGCGTATCCCCATCCCCCCGGCTGCACGCCCTCATTCCCTGTGCGGGCAGCGGCAGCCGTGCCGGCACCGAGGTCCCCAAGCAATACCAGCCCGTCGCGGGACGCCCGCTGGTGACCCACACCCTGGCGGCCTTCGCCCAGGTCAAGCGTCTGGCCAGCGTGCTGGTGGTCGTGGCGCCCGGGGATGACACCCTGGTCCGCCTGCCGGGCCTGCCCCCCCAAGTGCAGCTGGCCGACTGTGGCGGCGCCACGCGCGCCGCCAGCGTGCTCGGTGGCTTGCGCGAACTGCGTCGGCGCGGTGCCGACGACGCGGACTGGGTGCTCGTGCACGACGCCGCACGTTGCCTGATCACGCCCGCTCTGGTCGACCGCCTGATTGATGCTTGCCTGGACGACCCGGTGGGCGGCCTGCTGGCGCAGCCCCTGGCCGACACCCTCAAGCACGGCCCCGGGGGCCGGGTCGCTGCCACCCTCCCGCGTGAAGGGCACTGGCTGGCGCAGACGCCCCAGATGTTCCGCCTGGCCACCCTGGCCCAGGCCATCGAGGCCGCCGGTGCGGCCGTCACCGACGAGGCGGGCGCCATCGAGGCCGCCGGCCTGCAGCCGCGTCTGGTGCCAGGCTCGGCGCGCAATTTCAAGGTCACCTGGCCCGAGGATTTCGCCCTGGCCGAGGCCCTGCTGTCATCTCCAAGGAACCCCGAGTCATGAAACTTCGCATCGGAGAAGGCTGGGACGTCCACGCGCTGGTCGCTGGCCGACCCTTGATCCTGGGCGGCGTGACGATCCCCCACGACAAGGGCCTGCTCGGGCACTCGGACGCCGATGCCTTGCTGCACGCGATCACCGACGCCCTGCTGGGCGCGGCCGGCCTGGGTGACATCGGTCGCCACTTCCCCGACACCGATGAACGCTTTCGCGGTGCCGATTCCACCGTCCTCTTGGCCGAGGCCGTACGTCGCGTGCGCGAGCAGGGCTGGCAGCTGGTGAACCTGGACAGCACCGTCATCGCCCAGGCCCCGAAGCTCGCGCCCCATATCGACGCCATGCGCGCGCGTATCGCCCAGTTGCTGGCCATTGACACGGCCCAGGTCAACGTCAAGGCCAAGACCGCCGAGAAAATGGGGCCGGTGGGCGAGGGCCGCAGCATCGAGGCGCGCGCCGTCGTGCTCCTGTCCGCGGCCTGAACCCCTGCGTCCTTCCAAGAAAGCATCTCCATGAGCTGGCCTGTCCTCGTCTTCGACATCGAATCCATCCCGGACATCGCCGGCCTGCGCGCCACGCGCGGCGACGCACCCGAGGCCAGCGACGATCAGGTCTACGAGGCCTGGGTGAAGGAGCGCCACGAGAAGGGTCAGAGCGATTTCATGCCGCATCACCTGCAGCGGGTGCTCGTGATCAGCGCGGTGTTCCGTGGCAGCGACGGCCTGCGTGTGCATTCCTTCGTCGACCGCGATGGCACCAGCGAAGCCAAGGTGATCCAGCAGTTCTTCAATACCTTGGAGAAGCACGTGCCGCAGCTCGTGAGCTGGAACGGCGGCGGCTTTGACCTGCCCGTGCTCAATTACCGCGCGCTGCGCCACGGCCTGGTGGCGTCCAAGTTCTGGGACCAGGGCGAGGACGACCGTGAGTTCAAGTGGAACAACTACATCGGTCGCTACCACACGCGCCATCTGGACTTGATGGACGTCCTGGCGATGTACCAGCCGCGTGCTAACGCACCGCTGGACGCGATGGCCAAGCTGTGCGGATTTCCTGGCAAGCTGGGGATGGACGGCTCGCAGGTGTACACCGCGTACCGCGATGGCAAGCTCGAAGACATCCGTCGCTACTGCGAGACCGACGTGATGAACACCTACCTCGTGTACTGCCGCTACCAGATGCTGCGCGGTGGCCTGACCGAGGCTGAATACGCGCAGGAGATCGACCGGGTCAAGGCCACCCTGGGGGCAATTGCCCCCCAGGAACCCCATTGGCAGGAGTACCTGGCTGCCTGGGGGTGACGCCGCCCGGCGCGCCCCTTAGCCCTGCGGCTTGACGAAGCCGCGCCAGCAGTAGTCCCAGCGCGCCCGCTCGCCCTCGGTCCGGGGTTGTGCGAGGCAATCCGCCAGCAGCACCCGGGAGTCATACCACTGCGTGCCGTCCCAGTAGGCGAAGCCGCCGTGCTTCGGATCGTGCTCCGTGGGGGAAATCTCGTAGGCGCCCGGGCGCCCGGGCTTGGCCTCGCTCGGAAACCAGACGGTGCGGCGGGCGTGCTCGTAGCGATCCAGTGTGTCGGTGTCCTCGACGACCATCACGTGGTTGCGGTAGTACTCGATGTTCCGTTCCGCGCGGATCGTGTCGGCCACGCCTTCGGTGCTCCAGGTCTCCGAGTACATGCAGTGTGCAATGAGGTTGCGCATGTCCTGGATGAACTGCGGCTCCTCACTGGGGTCGACGTAGTGAAAGAGGGCGCTGATGGCGGGCACGAAAGCGAATTCCTCCTCACCGTCTTCGCTGTCGCTGCCCGACTCCTGCTGTATCAGTTCCCGGGTGGCTTGCGGATAAAGCTCGGACATCACGGTGTCCAGGCTCTGATGGATTTCTTCGTGTACGAATCCATAGCGCTCCAGGTCATAGAGCAACTGGTAGAGGCAGCGAAGGTCGCGGCTCGGGCTGTTGGAATATTTGGGATGCTGGGGCATGGGTTTTCCTGAGACTGCAGGCGCCGATGTTACGCAAACCGATGCCCTTGGGTGCGGCACGGGCTCGGTAGGGGACAATGACGGGATGTCATTGCAAGCAGACAACACTGTGCAGTTGCCCGAGGGTTGGCTGGCCGTGGACGCCCTGGACATCGACGCCCAGGGCGTGGCCCGCCGCCCGGACGGCAAGGTGGTGTTCATCGACGGCGCCCTCCCGACCGAATGGGTTTCGGCCAACGTTCACCGCAAGAAGAACAATTGGGAACAAGCATCTCTCACCGCCATCCACCGGCAGTCCTCTCAGCGGGTACAGCCGCAATGCCCGCACTTCGGCCTGCACGAAGGCGCCTGCGGCGGCTGCAAGATGCAGCACCTGCATGTGGGCGCGCAGGTGGCGGTCAAGCAGCGGGTGCTCGAGGACAACCTCTGGCACCTGGGTAAGGTCAAACCCGAGACGGTGCTGCGCCCGATTGAGGGGCCCGCCTGGGGTTACCGCTGGCGCGCCCGCTTCTCGGTGCGACATGTCCGCAAGAAGGAGGCCGTGCTGGTGGGGTTCCATGAGCGCAAGAGCCGCTACGTGGCCGACATCCGAGAGTGCCATGTCGTGCCCCGCGAGGTGAGCGACCTGTTGCTGCCGCTGCGTGCGCTCATCGCCAGCATGGACGCCATCGAGACCTGCCCCCAGATCGAGCTGGCCTGCGGGGTCGATGCAGCGGATGCGACCCAGCCGGTGATCGCCCTGGTGCTGCGTCACCTCGAGGCCTTGTCGGCGGGCGACACCGCCAAGCTGCGCGCCTTCGCCGTCGACCACCCGGGCGTGCAATGGTGGCTGCAACCCAAGGGCCCGGACACCGTACATCTGCTTGATCCCGGCCCGCAGCTGGCCTACACCTTGCCCGAGTTCGGCATCACCATGCCGTTCAAGCCCACCGACTTCACCCAGGTCAACCCCTTCATCAACCAGGTGCTGGTGTCGCAGGCGCTGCAACTGCTGGCGCCGGGTCGTGACGAGCGTGTGATCGACTGGTTCTGTGGCCTGGGCAATTTCACGCTGCCCCTGGCCACCCGGGCCGGCGAGGTGCTGGGAATCGAGGGCAGCGAGGCGCTGGTGGCCCGCTCGCGTGAAAACCTCGAGAAAAACCAGGCGCGTGCCGTCGCGCCGACGCGTTTCGTCGCTCGCAACCTGTTCGAGATGACCCCGTCCGTGCTCGCGGCCGACGGTGTCGCCGACAAATGGCTGGTCGACCCTCCGCGCGAGGGAGCCTTCGCGCTGGCCAAGGCCCTGGCGGATATCCATCAGGATCCATCGCTGGCGCCCGGGTGGACACCGCCGCGGCGCATTGTCTACGTGAGCTGCAATCCGGCCACACTCGCCCGCGACGCGGGCTTGCTGGTGCACCAGGCAGGGTACCGGTGTGTGGCGGCGGGGGTGGTGAACATGTTCCCGCACACGGCGCATGTGGAGTCGATGGCGGTGTTCGAGCGGGTGGACTAAGGCGGCCGCTGCGAACAAAAAGAAAAGGGGCCCGAAGGGCCCCCACGAGTGACTCCGAAAGAAACCGGGTCAGTCGTTGTTCCCGCTGGTCAGTCCCAGCAGCGCCAGCAGCCCTTGGAACACATTGAAGATGTCCAGGTACAGCGCCAGCGTGGCCGAAATGTAGTTGGTCTCGCCGCCGTCGATGATCTGCTTGATGTCGTACAGCATGTAGGCGCTGAAGATGCCGATCACCATCACGCTGATCACCAGCATGCCCACAGAGGAGCCGACGAACACGTTGATGATGCTGCCGATCATGACGGCCAGCGCGCCCACGAACAGGAACTTGCCCATGCCCGAAAGATCGCGCTTGATCACGGTGGCGAGGCTGGCCATCACGAGGAACACGCCCGCCGTGCCGGCAAACGCGGTCATCACCAGGCTGGCGCCGTTGGAAAAGCCCAGCACCATCGCGATCATCCGCGAGAGCATCAGCCCCATGAAGAAAGTAAAGCCCAGGAGCACCGGCACGCCGGCTGCGGAGTTCTTGGTCTTTTCGATGGCGAACATGAATCCGAAGGCGCCTGCGAGGAAGACGATCAGTCCCACGCCGCCCGACAGGCTGCGGGTGATGCCCGTGGCCACACCCAGCCAGGCACCCAGTACGGTGGGCAGCAGGCTCAGGGCCAGCAGCCAGTAGGTATTACGCAGGACCCGATTTCGCTGCGCAGCGGGCAGGGCATAGCCGTAATCGGCGGTTTGCACTTGGTCGTTCATGACAACACTCCTGGAAACGAGCTTGCGCTCAGACCGGGGCATTCTAGGGCGCTTCATTCCCCAAAAGCCAGGGGCGGCTATGCTTGACCCTTATGAAATCCACACATTTCCTGGAACTAGCCGATATCAAGGCCATCGCCGCCGCGGCTGAAGCCGAAGCTCTCAAGAACCAATGGACCGTCACCATCGCCATCGTCGATGCGGGCGGGCACCTGCTGTGGCTGCAGCGCCTGGACGGCGCCCCCCCGATCTCGGCCCATATCGCCCCGGCCAAGGCCCACACCGCAGCCCTGGGCCGGCGCGAATCCCGCATTTACGAAGAGGTGATCAACGGCGGCCGGGTGTCCTTCCTGAGCGCCCCCGAGATCCGCGGCATGCTCGAAGGCGGCGTGCCGATCATGAAGGACGGCACGTGCCTGGGCGCCGTCGGGGTGAGCGGGGTCAAGTCCAACGAGGACGCCCAGATCGCCCGGGCCGGCATCGCCGCCATCGGTTTGTGAGCGGCCAGCGCCGGCCTGCCCTGACCGGGCGCGGCCGGTTTGCTCTCACTCCAGCACGAAATTGATCGGGACGTTGAACCACATCGCCTCGGGCACACCACCCCGCTTGCCCGGGACATAGCGCCAACCCAGCACGGTCGCCAGAGCGGCCTGGTCCAGACGATCATGGCCGCTGGTCTGATGGACTTGCGCTTTCTGTGGCAAGCCGTCGGCGCCAATCAGCACGTGCACGATCACCTGGCCCTGTTCGCCCAGCCTGCGGCTCTGGACCGGGTAGGCGGGCCTCGGGTTACGCAGGTAGTCGGCGTCGCTCGAGGGCCACTCGACACGAACGGGCGCGACACCCGGGCCCGCTGCGGCGGTTGGGGAGCCAGCGGTCGCTGAAGGGGCGGGTGTTGCGCCAGAGGGCGATGCCACCGATGACAGTGCAGCCGGTGCCGCCGTTGCCGGTGCCGTGTTGGACGTCGTGGCGGGGGCAAGCGCCTGGGCTGCTCCGGGTGCCGGCAGGGTTGGGGTCGGTGTCTGGGGGGTCGGTGTCGAGCGCCTGGCTTGCGCCGCTGCTTGGGGCGCTGCTTGGGGCGCAAGTGCGCTCGGTGGTCGAGGCGGGGTTGGCAGCGCAGCTGCCTCCTGCCGCAGCTCGGTCACCAGCGTCACCGCCACCGTGGCCGGTACCTCAGGCCGCTGCAGGCCCGCATGCAAGGCCCAGAGCGCGGCCGCATGGAGCAAGGCCACACACGCGGTGATCGCGAAAAGTGGGCGGGTCGCAGGCAAGGGCGTGGCGCGGCTGATCAGGTGCGCGGATTTTACGTCCACGTCAACCGTGCCGAGACGTCATGGCGCACCGCCCGCAGTGCGCCACGCGCACTCAGGCGGCCACGGCCTCGGATGCCGGCGTGCGAATCAAGTGATCTTGCGGATGTGTCTGACGTGTCCGACGTGCCTGATGCGCCTAATGTGGAGGCCCTAGTAATCCAGGCGCTCTGGCCGCAGTTCCTGCAGGATGGTGGTCGCGATCTCTTCGATCGACTTGGTGGTGGTGGACAGCCAGCGGATGCCGGCGCGCCGCATCACGGCCTCGGCCTCGCTCACCTCCATGCGGCAGTTCTCCAGCGAGGCATAGCGCGAATTCGGCCGCCGCTCGTTGCGGATCTCGGCCAGGCGCTCGGGCTGGATGGTCAGGCCGAAGATCTTGCTGCGGTAGGGCAGCAGCGCCGGGGGTAGCTGCTGACGTTCGAAGTCCTCGGGAATCAGCGGGTAGTTCGCCGCCTTCAGCCCGTACTGCATGGCCAGGTACAGCGAGGTGGGGGTCTTGCCGCTGCGGCTCACGCCCACCAGCACCACGTCGGCCGAGGCCAGGTCGCGATTGCTCTGGCCGTCGTCATGGGCCAGGCTGAAGTTGATGGCCTCGATGCGGTCGTGATACGCCTGGCTCTTGCTCACATCCGAGAAGCGCCCGACCCGGTGGCTGGACTTCATGCCCAGCTCGATCTCGAGCGGCTGCACGAAGGTGCCGAACATGTCCAGGATCATGGCCTGACAGCTCGTGCGGATGATCTCCAGCACCTCCATGTTGACCAGCGTGGTGAAGACGATGGGTCGCCGGCCCTCGGTGGCGGCGGTGTGATTGACCTGTCGCACGGCCTGATGCGCCTTGTCCACCGTGTCCACGAAGGGCAGGCGGACGTGCCGGGGCTGGAACTCGAATTGCGCCAGGATGGCGTTTCCGAAGGTTTCCGCCGTGATGCCGGTGCCATCGGAGATGAAGAAAACGGTACGGTGAGGCATGCTTGGCTCTCAGGATCGGGCGCTGCGCGGATCGCTGGCGCCGCCTACAATCCCAGGCAATTTAGCCGAAGTCGCACCGAGCGGCCGGCCACCCCTCTACCTTGCCCATGTCCCGCAGCCCCCAGAACTTCCAACGCCAAAGCCGGCTGCTTTGCCATGGGACCGCGCACCCCTTGTGCGCCGCACCGATTTCAACTTCCGGAGCTCTCCCATGTCAGACCGTTTTCCTGCGACCGCCCTGGTCGTTCCGTTTGAAAACCTGAGAAATTCCGATGTCGAGGTGGTCGGCGGCAAGAACGCCAGCCTCGGCGAAATGATCTCCCAACTGCCCCACGGCGTGCGCGTGCCCACGGGCTTTGCCACGACCGCGCACGCCTTCCGCGAGTTCCTTGCTGCGGGTGGCCTCGCGGCCCGCATCCAGGCCCGCCTGGACGCCCTCGACACCGAAGATGTCCGCGCGCTGGCCGCTGCCGGCGCAGAGATCCGCGGGTGGGTCGAAAGCCAACCCTTCCCCGCCGATCTCGAAGCCGCCATACGCGCGGCCTTTGCCACGCTGGCTGGCGGCAACGCCCAGGCCAGTTTTGCGGTGCGGTCCTCGGCCACCGCCGAAGATTTGCCCGACGCTTCTTTCGCCGGCCAGCAGGAAACCTTCCTGAACGTCGTGGGCATTGAGCAGGTGCTGCACAAGATGAAGGAGGTCTTCGCCTCCCTGTACAACGACCGCGCCATCAGCTATCGCGTGC
>JACCDI011465944.1_pt1 | contig 29712 bp, 24 predicted proteins | sample 7442791 | NCBI WGS metagenome assembly JACCDI01 (sample SAMN15323434, study PRJNA562643) | freshwater metagenome | isolation source: river surface water | place: USA:Blue River Watershed | collected 2017-08-15
AACCAGATGGTGACGCTGTATGGTCTGGTCATGGTGTTCGGCGCGATTATGCCGGCGTTCGTTGGCCTGGCCAACTGGATGATCCCGCTGCAGGTGGGTGCATCCGACATGGCCTTTGCGAGGATGAACAATTTTTCATTCTGGCTCTTGCCCGTGGCGGGCCTGCTGCTCATCGCATCGTTCGCCGTCGAAGGTGGCGCGACGGCCTCGGGATGGACTTTATATCCACCGTTGTCGACCCAGATGGGCATCGGCATGGATATGGCCATCTTCGCGGTCCATTTGATGGGCATCTCATCGATACTGGGGGCGATCAACATCGTCACGACCATACTCAACATGCGAGCGCCCGGCATGACGCTGATGAAAATGCCGATGTTCTGCTGGACCTGGCTGATCACCGCCTATTTGCTGATCGCCGTGATGCCTGTGCTTGCCGGCGCGGTCACCATGGTCTTTACTGACCGCCATTTCGGGACGGCGTTCTTCAATGCCAGTGGCGGCGGCGATCCGGTGATGTTTCAGCACTTGTTCTGGTTCTTCGGGCATCCCGAGGTCTACATCATGATCTTGCCGGGCTTCGGCATCATTTCGCATATCGTTCCGGCGTTTTCACGCAAGCCCTTGTTTGGCTATGCGTCGATGGTCTATGCGACCGCAGCAATCGGCATTTTGTCCTTCATCGTCTGGGCACATCATATGTTCACGACCGGGATGCCGGTCACCGCGCAGCTGTTTTTCATGTACGCGACCATGCTGGTAGCGATCCCTACGGGGGTCAAAGTCTTCAACTGGGTGGCGACGATGTGGCGCGGCTCGCTCAGTTTCGAGACGCCGATGCTGTGGGCGATCGGCTTCATCTTCGTATTTACCATCGGCGGCTTCACCGGCCTGATCCTTGCAGTCACGCCGATCGATATTCAGGTGCACGACACTTACTACGTGATCGCCCATTTCCACTACGTGCTGGTGGCAGGCTCTCTGTTTGCGCTATTCGCCGGTTACTATTTCTGGGCGCCGAAATGGACGGGACACCAGATCAATGAATGGCGCGGCAAATTCCACTTCTGGAATTCGCTGATCTGGCTGAATGTGACTTTCTTCCCTATGCACTTTCTGGGGCTGGCCGGCATGCCGCGCCGGTATGCGGATTATCCGGCGCAGTTTGCCGACTTCAACGCGATCGCCAGCATCGGTGCGCTGCTGTTCGGGCTGTCGCAGGTGTATTTTCTGTTCTTTGTCGTGTTGCCTAATATACGTGGCGGTGAGCGTGCGCCGGCCCATGCCTGGGAGGGCGCGGAAGGACTGGAATGGACGGTGCCCAGTCCGGCGCCCTTCCACACCTTCGAGAGGCCGCCGATGGTCAAGTGAGTCGGATACCTTCGGGTACCCTGACTGAACCCGGAGGAAAAATGCTGGATAATTTACTCCAGCATTTTTCCAATTATTTTCCGGGACATCATGAATAACAAGAATCGCCTGCTCGGCCTAGCGCTGGCCGGAGCTATCGCTTTATCGCCCGCAGGGGTGCTGGCAGCCTCGTCACATTTCCCCTTGCAGCCTCTTGCAGACAAGCCCGGCCGTTTGGCCGTGAAAGGCGTGGGCAAGGTGTTTTACGTGCCTTCCACGCTTGACACCATTCAGTGGGGCTATCTGCCGAATGCCACCAGTACTCCGGTGCTGACGGTTCCCTCCGGCGCGACCGTGGTGTTCGATACGGTGTCGCATGAAGGCATTCTGGAAGATCAGGGCCGCGATCCTGTCAAATATTTCGGCAAGCATGGCGTGCCGGCGCATATGGTGCTGAAAGATGCGATCGCCATCACCAGCTCCAGTCTCGTGCATGATTTTGCGAAAGACGGGCCGCATATCGTCACCGGGCCGGTGGCGATCCTGGGCGCCGAGCCGGGCGATGTGCTGAAAGTCGATGTGCTGGCCGTGACGCCGCGCGTGCCCTATGGCGTGATCTCGAATCGTCATGGCAAAGGCGCGCTGCCCGGTGAATTTCCCGAAGGCGCGAAGCCCGAGCCGGATGCCAGCGCGGCCGAGCCGGAAAAATTTCACAACGTCTCTGTCTTCACGCCGATCAGAAAAAACACACGCGGCCAGTGGGAAGGCGTGATGAAGAATGCGCGTGGTGAGTCGGTGACTTTTTCAACGGCCCCCTTTATTGGCGTGATGGGCGTCGCGGCTGACACTTCCGAGCCTGTGCATTCGGTTCCGCCCGGCGTGTATGGCGGCAATATGGATGTGAAAGATCTGGGCGCGGGCACGACGGTGTACCTGCCGGTGTTTGTGCCGGGCGCAAATTTTTATGCTGGCGATCCGCACATGGCGCAGGGCAATGGCGAAGTGGCGCTGACAGCGCTGGAGCATTCGATGCGAGCGACCTTCCGCTTCACGCTGTTGAAGAAAGGCGATCCGCGCATACCGTCGGCGTCTGGCAGCCTGAGCAAGCCCTTTGGCGAGACACGCGACTACTGGATCACGATAGGTCTGAACCCCGACCTGAACGAGGCGATGAAAGATGCTGTGCGCGAGTCGGTGCGCTTCCTGAATGAGGTGCTGGGCATGGATCGTGCGATCGCGTATGCCTATCTGTCGGCTGCAACGGACTTCAATGTGTCGCAAGTCGTGGATCGCACCAAGGGCATTCATGGTCTGATTCGCAAGGCCGATTTCCGTAAAGTGAAACATCCGTTGAAACCAGCGGCCGCCAAACCCTGAAGCCAGCATGTGCGCCAACTACACGCCACCCACGCCCAAGGGCATCAAGGCATCTTTTGGGGTGGAGTGCGGCAGTGCTTATCCGGAAGAGACTTTCCCCGGCTATCACGCGCCTATCGTGCGACTTGCGGACGATGGCAGCGGCGAGCTTGAGTGCGTGAGCGCCTGTTTTGGCATGGTGCCCTCTTGGGCAGAGCTTACGCTGTCTCGCCACACCTATAACGCACGCAGCGAGACGGTGGCCGGTAAGCCCTCGTTCCGCCATGCATGGCGCAAGCGTCAGTGGTGCATCGTGCCGGCCGAATCCTTCTTCGAGCCCAGCTATGAATCGGGAAAGGCCGTGCGCTGGAAAATTGCCCATGCCGATCATTCGCTGCTGGGCATTGCCGGCTTGTGGGAATGGCGAGCGACCGGTGGCCCGGATGACCGACCGCTGGTGTCGTTCACGATGCTGACCATTAATGCCGACGAACATCCGCTGATGAAGCGTTTTCATCGTCCGGAAGATGAGAAGCGCATGCTGGTGCTGCTGGAGCCTTCTCAGTATGAGGAATGGCTGCACGCCGCAGAAGACCGTATTACTTCGTTTTTTCAGCCCTACCCGGCTGACAAACTCACTGCCGAGGCTGCGCCGCGTGCGGTGAAGGCGGCAGTGAAGAAGGCCTCACGACCGATGAGGGCGGCGCCTCGCAAAGAGCCGCCCTCGTTGTGGGAAGAAGAATAGGTAGTGAGGCGGATGTCTGAACAAGCGGTGAGAATCAGCAGCCGGAATCGTTGACGCTGCCATCCGGCATCACGGTATTGCAGATCTTCGCTTCTTCCAGCTTCACGCCATCGATTTTCGCGCCCTTGAGATTCGCGCCTTTCAGGTTGGCGGAGGCAAAGCTCGCACCGGTCAGATCCGCGCCTTCGAGGTTGGTTTCGCGCAGAAAGGCATTGAGGAAATTCGCGCCGTTCAGCTTTGCGCCGGACAGGTTGGCTTTTTTCAGGTTCGCGCTTTCAAAATTGGTCGACAGGGTGCGCTTTTCCATAGGACGCTGGGAGAGATCGGCCTTGGACAGATTGGCGCCAGCGAGGTTAGCGTTCTGAAAGTCTGCGCCGCGCAGATCTGCGCCGGACAGCGCAGCATCGGTCAGGTCGCAGTATTTGCAGGCGTTGGTCACGCGCAGGTTTTCCACTTTGGCGGCGTCCGCCGCATAGGCGGCGCCGGCTGCGCCGGCAGCAATGATCAGGGTGGCCAGTTTCAGCGCGGCCCGCGCTTGGAAATGCTTTGACACGATCAGGTTCTCCGGGGTTTTACATGTTGTGCGCAAGGCACAGACGTCATGATACTTGATCCTTCTGAAGCGATTTGCAAATGGGAAGCGTATCCAAGCTTATCCATCAACCGCATTGGAAAAGCTCAATACACCCCCCGCCTGTCGCCGGTAGCCTTTGGGCACCCCTGATTTTCTGCGAGGTCTATTCATGGCTTTCCCTCGACCTGTGGCCGCTGCGATGGCCATGCTGGTAGTCGGCAGTTGCTGGGTGCCTGCGCAGTCGTGCAGCGCGGCCACTGGCACGCATCAGGGGCAATCTGTCCCGTCTTCAGTAGAGACCGAACACCGCGAGATAAATGAAAGGCTGAGCAAGTTGCTTAAGGCAGGGGGTGACACTGCTCGCGCAGCCCAGGTGGTCGAGACCTTGTTGCGGCCGCATTTCGTCAAGGAAGAACAGTTTGCATTGCCACCGTTGCGGGCGCTGTCGCAGCTGGCATCCGATCAGGTGCCCGGCGATGCGCATGAGCTGGAACGCCTTGCGGATCAGCTCGCCCGAGAACTGCCTGGCATGCTGGCGGAGCACGAAAAGATCCATGGCGCGCTGCGACGCTTGCAGGCAGCGGCGAAAAAAGAAGGCAAGCCGGAAGGCGTGCAATTCGCCCAGGCCTTGTCAGCCCATGCGGCGATGGAGGAGCAGGTGCTTTATCCGGCCGCCGTGTTGGTCGGCAAATACCTGAAGCTGAAAGCCCGGTGAGGCGAGGCAGCGGTAAAAATCCGCGCCCCCTGCCGCGTTATTTGCCGATACAGAAGCGGCTGAAGATCACGCCCAGCAAGTCGTCCGACGTAAAAGCGCCCGTGATGCTGCCGAGCCTCTCCTGGGCCAGCCTCAGCTCTTCGGCGAACAAGTCCAGCGCGCTGTCGCGCTGGTTCGCCAGTTCAGCGGCCGTCTGCAAATGCGCCTGCGCGGCTTTCAGTGCCAGCAGATGACGTTCACGCGCGAGATAGATGGACTCGCCCGTTTGCTGCCAGCCTGCGATGCGCAGTAATTCTTTGCGCAGCAAATCCATGCCCAGCTTCTCTGATGCTGACAAATAAATATGTGTCACCTCAGGCTCGACATCGACCGAGGGCTTGTGCCCTGATAAATCGATCTTGTTCCAGATGCGCAGCAAGGGCACATGGGACGGCAGGCGGCTGACGATCTCTTCATCGGCGCGCGTCGGCCCGCGGCTGGCGTCGAGAATGTGCAGCACGACATCGGCCTGCTCCACGGCAGCCCACGTGCGGGAAATGCCGATGCGCTCGACTTCGCCATCGGCCTCGGCATCGTTGCGGATACCGGCGGTGTCGATGATGTTGATCGGTATGCCCTCGACCTGAATCGTCTCGGTGATCTTGTCGCGCGTGGTGCCGGCGATCGGCGTGACAATCGCCACGTCGGATCCGGCCAGTGCATTGAGCAGCGAGCTCTTGCCGACATTCGGCTGACCGGCGAGCACGACTTTTAGTCCGTCGCGCAGCAGCGCGCCTTGCGCGGCTTGTGCGATCACGGCATCGAGCGTGTCTCGGATGGTCTGCAGCTTGCCGCGCGCATCCGATGTTTCGAGAAACTCGATTTCCTCTTCCGGAAAGTCCAGCGTGGCCTCGACCAGCATCCGCAGGTTGATCACCTGTTCGACCAGCTGATGAATGATTTGTGAAAATGCACCGGACAGCGACTGTGTGGCGAGCTTTGCGGCGGCTTCGGTCGATGCCTCGATCAGATCCGACACAGCCTCGGCCTGCGCCAGATCCATTTTGTCATTCTGGAAGGCGCGGTAAGTAAATTCGCCGGGATTAGCCAGTCGAAGGCCGATGCCCTGACCCGCTTCGAGGCAACGAGTCAGCAGCATCTGCATCACCACCGGCCCGCCGTGCCCCTGCAGTTCGAGCACCTCTTCGCCGGTGTACGAGTGCGGTGCAGGAAACCAGATCGCCAGACCGGAGTCGATCACGCTGCCATCGGCCTGCAGGAAGTCCAGGTAGGTCGCGTGCCGTGGCTGGAGTGTTTGCGTGCTGCCGAGCCGGCAGACTTCGCGCGCGACCGACATCAGTCCTTTGCCAGAAAGCCGGACGACGCCGATGCCGCCACGACCGGGCGCGGTGGCGATCGCTGCGATGGGAGAGGAATCAGAAAGCATGGAGGGATTTTATCCTCAATAAAAAAAAGTCCGTGGCCAGTGGCGACGGACTTTTCAGGGACCTGCGGGCGACAGTGGTTACGCCTTGCCTTCGGTCGACTGTTTAGTGATCACCCATTGCTGTGCAATCGACAGCAGGTTGTTCACGACCCAGTACAGCACGAGGCCCGCCGGGAAGAAGAAGAACATCACCGAGAAAGCAATCGGCATGAACATCATCACCTTGGCCTGAATCGGATCCGGCGGTGTCGGGTTCAGCTTGGTCTGTACGAACATGGAGACGGCCATCACGACAGGCAGGATGTACCAGGGATCGGGCGCGGCCAGATCCTGGATCCAGCCCAGCCAAGGCGCATGACGCATCTCGACACTGGCCAGCAGCACCCAGTAAAGCGCGATGAACACCGGGATCTGAACGAGGATGGGCAGACAGCCGCCGAGCGGATTGATCTTCTCGGTCTTGTACAGCTCCATCATCGCCGCGTTCATTTGCTGCGGATCGCCTTTGTAGCGCTCGCGAATCGCGGTCATCTTCGGCGTGACTAGCTTCATCTTGGCCATGCTGCGGTCGCTCGCGGCAGACAGCGGGAAGAACGCGAGCTTGATGATGATGGTCAGCACGATGATGGTCCAGCCCCAGTTGTTCAGGACTTTCTGAATCTGGGTCATCAGCCAGAAGATGGGCTTGGCAATGATCGTCAGCCAGCCATAGTCTTTCACCAGATCGAAATCCGGGGCGAACTTTTCCAGCTTCTCGGATTCCTGCGGACCGGCATACAGCTTGCCCTCAGCAGTGGCCGAGGCACCGGGCGCAATGCTATCCATCTTGCTGATAGCGCCCACGGCGTACAGATCGTTGCCTATCTTGCGCGTGAAGAGTTCGTGCTGACCCTTGTCCAATGGCAGGAAGGCCGAGACGAAGTAATGCTGCACCATCGCCACCCAGCCATCGGGCGTTTGCGCAGCAGCCGGGTTCTTGCCTTTGTCGATGTCCTCGAACGACACCTTGCGGAATTTTTCTGCATCGGTGTAGATCGCAGGACCGGTAAAGGTGCTGTAAAAATGAGAATCGCCCTCGAGCTTGCTGGCGTCGCGCACCAACTGCGTGTACACGGACGGATTGATTGCCGAGCTGCTGCCGTTGGTGACCTGATGTGACAGGCCGATTTCATATTCGCCGCGTTTGAAGGTGTAGATCTTGGTCAGCTTCACACCTTCCTGCTCGGCGTCGAGGACCAGTTGTATCGTGTCAGTGGAATTCAGCGTGCGCGCGCCCTCGCGCGCAGTAAACATCGAGCGGTGATTCGGGAAGTTGCCGCCGATGAGACCACTCTGGCCGACATACGTCCTGCCAGCGCCGGATTCGAGCAGCACCGCATGCTTGCTCTGGTCGACGCCATCTTTGTGCTGGAGCAGCTCAACGCGGGTCAGCTCGCCGCCCGCGGTGCTGATGTCGGCTTTCAGCAGATCGGTGGTGATCGTGATGCGCTCACCCTGAGGCGCTGCAGCAGCGCCGCCGGGCACATCCGCATTGCTTGCACTTGACGCGGCGGGTGCGCTGGCCTGTGGCACCGACGCATCTGTCTTGGTATTGCCAGCTCCGGTCGCGGAAGCTGTGGTGGACGCTTGTTCCGGCGCGAACATCGAGGGGCCGCCGTTGTAGAGATTCCAGTTGTCCCACAACATCAGCAGGGACATCGAGAAGATCACCAGCAGTACGGTACGTTTGATATCCATGGGGTTTTGGTTCAGAGCTTATGTTCGGAAATGCGAGCCTGCACCGGTTGCGCCGGCGCGTGTTCGCAGGAAGAAGAATGACGGTCGGGATGAGCGTCAGGCACCGGATCGACACCGCCCGGATGCCAGGGGTGACATTTGCACAGCCGCTTTCCGGCAAGCAGACTGCCACGCAGCGCGCCATGCGCGATGATCGCTTGCTGCGCGTATTCCGAGCAGCTGGGATAAAAGCGGCAATGCTGTCCCAGCAGCGGGCTGATTCCCAGCTTGTAGGCGCGCAGCAGTAACAGCAGCAATGGTTTCATCGGGAACGCGTCGGATCCGACTGCCGGACTTTATCCAGCAGGTATTTCAGTTCAGCGGCGAGTGCCAGCTTGCCTGAAGCAGACGAGGCGCTTTCTCCGCGCGCGACGACCGGGGAACTCAGCCGAATGATGCAGTCGATCTCTGGCAGCACCGAGAGACGGAAAACTTCTCTCGCTATTCGCTTGATCATGTTCCGTGTGACGGCCCGCTGTGCCAGCCGTTTCGCCACCACGATGCCCAACCGGGGATGACCCAGTGTGTTCGGACGCTGGTAGAGCGCGAAGTGTTCGGTGCGGAACGCAGGTCGCAAACGAAAAACGGATGAAAACTCATCCGTTTTTACGATACGTCGATGCCTGCCGTAGTCCTCCGGACGCTGGCCGGGCAAGCTGTCAGGCAAGGTTGCTCAGCTAGCCTCAGACAGCAAGACGCTTGCGACCCTTGGCGCGGCGAGCGTTCAGGACAGCGCGACCGCTACGGGTGGCCATGCGTGCACGAAAGCCATGCGTGCGCTTGCGGCGGACGACGGAAGGTTGGTAGGTACGTTTCATGTTGGGTCTCGCTAATCGAAAAAGCTCAGCAAAAAACCGGGACGTACCCGGCATACATCTTGTGTTGCGTTGCTATCCGGTGTTGCCGGCAGCGCGCAGCGCAGAGAACCTTGAATTAGACAGCATTTTCTGTATATCTGTCAATCACTTACCGGAGGTTTTGGCCGGGATTCCCGTGCTCCCGGCGGGTCGACAGCGGTATAGCAGCGGCATGACAGCGGCTGATCCGTGATTCTGCAGCAGGTCATCGGAAGCAATCTGGCAATTGCAAAAAATATAAACCGTTCGATTTTCGACCTTCTTTACAGAGCATCAATTTCCGCGTTCGCCTGTGGATAACTTTGCTCGCTGAGAGTAAAATACGGTCATTGCGGCAAGCCTTCGCGCTTCGGCCATTACACCAACAAAGAAACCCGGAGCGCGCCTCCCGCCGCGGCTCCCACTACTGGCTCAACGAATGGAAGAATTCTGGCAGACCTGCGCCACGCGGCTGCAACAGGAGCTGACGCCCCAACAGTTCAGCGCCTGGATCAAGCCTCTGGCGCCGCTCGATTTCGAAGACGGCCGTCTTCGCATCGCCGCGCCCAATCGATTCAAGCTGGACTGGGTGAAGACCCAGTTCGCGGACCGGATCACCCGGCTGGCGGCGGAATTCTGGCAGTCGCCGGTAGACGTCCAGTTCGTGCTCGACCCGCGCAACGGGTCGCTTAAAAAAGCAGCACCCCTGCCTCAGGCAGCGCCTGCGTCTGCCCAGGAATCGCCGATCGAGCGCGCCGAGCAGGCGGATGAGAGCCACTTCCGGCGCGATCAGAGCCGCATCAATCAGGCACTGACCTTCGACAGCTTCGTGACCGGCAAGGCCAATCAGCTGGCCCGCGCTGCCGCGATCCAGGTCGCGAGCAATCCGGGCAGCTCCTACAACCCGCTGTTCCTGTACGGCGGTGTGGGTCTGGGCAAGACGCATCTGATTCATGCGATCGGCAACCAGGTGCTGGCGGACAATCCGTCGGTAAAGATTCGCTACATTCATGCGGAACAGTATGTGCGCGATGTCGTGACCGCGTATCAGCGCAAGGGCTTCGACGACTTCAAGCGCTACTACCACTCGCTGGATTTGCTGCTGATCGATGATATTCAGTTCTTCGGCGGGAAGAGCCGCACGCAGGAAGAGTTCTTCTATGCGTTCGAGGCACTGATCGCGGCGAAGAAGCAGATCATCATCACCAGTGACACCTATCCGAAAGAGATCACGGGCATGGATGATCGCCTGATCTCGCGTTTCGACTCCGGGCTCACGGTTGCCGTCGAGCCGCCGGAGCTGGAAATGCGCGTCGCGATTCTGCTGAAAAAAGCGACGCAGGAGGGGGCGGTGCTCAATGATGATGTCGCGTTCTTTGTTGCCAAGCATCTGCGCTCAAATGTGCGCGAGCTGGAGGGCGCGCTGAGGAAAATCCTCGCGTATTCCCGCTTTCATGGCAAAGACATCACGATCGATGTCGTCAAGGATGCGCTGAAAGACCTGCTGTCGGTGCAGAACCGGCAGATCTCGGTGGAGAACATCCAGAAGACGGTGGCCGACTTTTTCAACATCAAGGTCGCCGACATGTATTCGAAGAAGCGGCCGGCGAACATTGCGCGTCCGCGCCAGATTGCGATGTATCTGGCCAAGGAGCTCACCCAGAAAAGCCTGCCCGAGATCGGCGAGCTGTTTGGCGGACGAGACCATACGACCGTGCTGCATGCAGTGCGCAAGATTGCCGCCGACCGCAGCAAGAACCCGGAGTGCAATCACGAGCTGCATGTGCTGGAGCAGACACTGAAAGGCTGAATGCCGGAGTCTCGGCGAGCTGCCGTCGGCGACGGCACCCATAAATACAAGGCAGAAAAAAGGCAGACAAGATCATGCAGGACAAAAGAATTTCCATCCAGAGAGTGAATTGCGAAAGGACTCTACGATGCAACTGGTAAAAACCCACAGGGACGCGCTGCTGCGACCGCTGCAGATCGTGAGCGGTATTGTCGAGCGTCGGCACACCTTGCCGATTCTCGCCAATATCCTCATCCGCAAGAACGGCGAGAACGTCTCCCTGCTCTCGACAGATATCGAAGTGCAGATCAGTACCCATGCCGCCATTGGTTCGGGTTCGGAGTCCGGTGCGACCACCGTCGCTGCCCGCAAGTTGCTGGATATCCTGCGTGCATTGCCCGAGTCTGAGGTGTCGCTGTCCGTGTCCAACAAGCGGATGACCGTCCAGTGCGGCAAGTCGCGCTTTGCGCTGCAGACGCTGGCTGCGGAAGAGTTTCCGACCGTGGCACAGGCCGATCACTACAACGCCAAGGTCAGCCTGCCGCAAAAGACCCTGAAGCACCTGTTCAACATGGTGCATTTCTCGATGGCGCAGCAGGATATTCGTTACTACCTGAACGGCCTGCTGCTGGTCGTCGATGGCAAGAATGTGATTGCCGTCGCCACGGATGGTCACCGTCTGGCATTCAGCCAGATCGTCACCGATCAGGAGTTTGCGCGTCAGGAAGTCATCATTCCGCGCAAGACCATCATCGAGCTGCAGCGCCTGCTGGAAGATACGGATGATCTGGTCACGCTGCAGATCGCGACCAATCAGGTGAAAGTTGATTTTGCCGACATCGAGCTGACCTCCAAGCTGGTCGAGGGCAAGTTCCCCGATTACACACGGGTGATTCCGAAGGCCTACAAAAACAACTTCACCATTGGCCGCGAGCTGCTGCTGCGTTCGCTGCAGCGCGCAGCGATCATGACCTCGGACAAATTCAAGGGCGTGCGCTGCGTGATTGCCCCCGGCAGCCTGAAGATCAGCTCGACCAACGCCGATCAGGAAGAGGCAGTCGAGGAACTGGAAATCGATTATGGCGGTGACAGTGTCGATATCGGATTTAACGTCACCTACCTGCTGGATGTGCTCAACAACCTGAAGTGCGAGCAGGTCAGCATCTCTCTCGGCGATGCCAATTCATCGGCGCTGATCACGGTGCCGGATGATGCAAACTTCAAGTATGTCGTGATGCCGATGCGCATCTGACCGAAAGCCAAGCAGCACGCGAAGGGGCCTGATGGCCCCTTTGCCCCTTTGTTGATGCAATGATTTTTTACGCGATAGCTTTATTAAGGTAGCCATGTCCGCGATTCCTTCTGAAAACAGCAGCGCTTCGAACCAGTACGGCGCCTCGTCGATCCAGATCCTTGAGGGTCTGGAGGCGGTGCGCAAACGGCCCGGCATGTACATCGGCGATACCTCCGATGGCACCGGCCTGCATCATCTGGTGTTCGAAGTGCTAGACAACTCCATCGATGAGGCACTGGCGGGCCACTGCAGCGAAATCCATGTGACGATCCATTCGGATAATTCCATCTCCATTACCGACAACGGCCGCGGCATACCGACCGGCATCAAGTGGGACGACAAGCACGAACCTAAGCGCAGCGCGGCAGAGATCGTGATGACAGAGCTTCACGCGGGCGGAAAGTTCGATCAGAACGCCTACAAAGTATCGGGTGGCCTGCATGGCGTGGGCGTCTCTTGCGTGAATGCCCTGTCGAAGAAGCTGCAGCTGACCGTGCGCCGCGATGGCAAGGTGCATTTCATGGAATTCGCCAGCGGCGTGCCGCAGAACCGCGAGATCGAGATTCAGGACGGCGTGGAAATATCCCCGATCAAGGTGATCGGCGAGACCGACAAGCGCGGCACCGAAGTGCATTTCTGGGCAGATGAAGCGATCTTTTCGCACGTCGAATTCCATTACGACATTCTCGCCAAGCGCATTCGCGAGCTGTCGTTCCTGAACAATGGCGTGCACATCAAGCTGACCGACAAGCGCAGTGGCAAGGAAGAGGATTTTGCGTTTGAAGGCGGTACGCGCGGTTTTGTCGAGTACATCAACAAAGCCAAGAATGTGCTGCACCCGACTGTGTTCCAGGCGACTGGCGAGCGCCAGTCGGAGAACAACACCATGATTTCCGTCGATGTCTCGATGCAGTGGAATGATGCGTTCAACGAGACCGTGCTGTGCTTCACCAATAACATTCCTCAGCGTGATGGCGGCACGCACCTGACCGGCCTGCGCGCGGCGATGACGCGCGTGATCAACAAGTACATTGAAGAGCACGAGCTGGCCAAGAAAGCCAAGGTCGAGATCACCGGCGACGACATGCGCGAAGGCCTGACCTGCGTGCTGTCGGTGAAAGTGCCGGAGCCGAAGTTCAGCTCGCAGACCAAGGACAAGCTCGTCTCTTCCGAAGTGCGCGGCCCGGTCGAAGAAGTGGTCGCCAAGACGCTGACGGACTTTCTGATGGAGAAGCCGAACGACGCCAAGATCATTTGCGGCAAGATCGTCGAGGCCGCACGGGCGCGCGAAGCTGCCCGGAAGGCGCGCGAGCTCACGCGTCGCAAAGGGGTGATGGATGGTCTGGGGCTGTCGGCGAAGCTGGCCGACTGCCAGGAGAAAGATCCTGCGCTGTGCGAGCTGTATATCGTCGAGGGTGATTCCGCCGGCGGCTCGGCCAAACAGGGGCGCGACCGCAAGTTCCAGGCAATCCTGCCGCTGCGCGGCAAGGTGCTGAACGTGGAAAAAGCCCGTTTCGAAAAAATGCTGTCGTCCGAGCAGATCACCACGCTGATCGCGACGCTGGGTACCTCGATCGGCGCCGATGAATTCAACATCGACAAGCTGCGCTACCACCGCATCATCATCATGACCGACGCGGACGTCGACGGCGCGCATATCCGCACGCTGCTGCTGACGCTGCTGTATCGCTAGATGCCGCTGCTGGTCGAGCGCGGCCATGTGTACATTGCGCAGCCGCCGCTGTACAAAGTCAAGCATGGCAAGGACGAGCGTTACCTGAAAGACGATCTCGAAGAAGCCAGCTACATGATGCAGATTGCGCTGCATGATGCGTCGCTGGTGCCCGCCGAAGGTGCGACGCCGATCAACGGCGATGCGCTGGCTGAGCTGGTACGCAAGTACAACACGGCCAATGCGATCATCATGCGCCTGTCGCGCGCGATGGATGATGCCGCGCTGTCGGCCATCATGAATGGCGTCACGCTGGATCTGTCGAGCGCCGAGGCGGCCGAGGCTTCCGCAACGGCGCTGGCCGCAGCGATCAACGATCCCAGCGTGAAAGTCGCTGTCAGCAGCGATGACCTGTCCGCCAAGCACATGCTGCGCATTGAGCGCCGCCATCATGGCAACCTGAAAGTCAGCGTGATCGATGCCGAGTTCGTGCGCGGCGCTGACTATGGCGTACTGGCCGAAGCAGCCGCCACCTTCAAAGGCCTGATCGGACCGGGCGCGCTGGTGCGCCGTGGCACCGGAGAGAAAGTGCGTGAATCGGCCGTGAACGATTTCCGTCAGGCCATGGCCTGGTTGCGCGATGAGGCCGAGCGTGGCGTGAACAAGCAGCGCTACAAGGGTCTGGGCGAGATGAATCCCGAGCAGCTGTGGGAAACCACGATGGATCCCACGGTGCGCCGTCTGCTGAAAGTGCAGATCGAAGATGCCATCGCGGCGGATCAGATCTTCACCACGCTGATGGGCGACGATGTCGAGCCGCGCCGCGCGTTCATCGAGATGAACGCGCTGGCGGCGGGCAATATTGACGTCTGATGCCGTTCTTCTGGCTGACCGGCATGCTGTCGGTCAGCCGCCCCTGACTTTCCCCCCTTTCCCGTCCCCGTTACTTCACGCCGGTGCCGCCTGCTCCCGGTGTCGCCCCAGGCTGCGCGCGTTCCGGATCCTGGCCCCAGCTTTTGACTAAAACGCACAAGTGAATCAACAAGAGCGTAGTTTTTTGTGATTTATCCACTAAATATACTGATGGCCTGCTCATTTTCCGCGCAATCATGGCTATTCAGGCAATCATTTTCGATGCTTACGGGACGCTGTTCGATGTTTATTCGATCGGCGAGCTCGCCGAGCGACTGTTCCCCGGCCGTGGCAAGGCACTCGCCGAACTCTGGCGCGACAAGCAGATCGAGTACACAAGGCTGCGCACGCTGTCGAACACTTACAAGCCGTTCTGGGAAATCACTCAGGATGCGCTGATCTTCAGCTGCCGCAAGCTCGGACTCGATCTCACTCTCGACGCGCAAAGCCAGATCATGGGGCAGTACGCCAAGCTTCAGGCCTTTCCCGAAAGCCTCGCTGCGCTGCAGACGCTGCGCGACCAAGGCAAGAAGCTCGCGATCCTTTCCAACGGCAATCCGGAAATGCTCGATGCGGCCGTGCAGGCCGCTGGCATGCAGAGCCTGCTCAATGCCGTGCTTTCCGTGCACGCGGTAAAAAAATTCAAGACCGCCCCCGAGGCCTACCAGCTCGGGCCTGACACCTTCGGGTTGCCGGCCAAGGACATGCTGTTCGTCTCCAGCAATGCCTGGGATGTGTGTGGCGCGGCGTGGTTTGGCTACCAGACCTTTTGGGTGAACCGCGCGAATGCGCCGATGGAAGAGCTTGGCGTGACGCCCAATGGCAACGGACACTCGCTGAATGATTTGCTGCACTTTGTCGAAGCGGGCAAGACCTGAACGGCCCTTGCCCTCTGACTGTTACCCCTTACCCCTTACCCGTTACTTGATCGATTCAACCAACCTAGCTGAAAGACTCTACCGATGACTACTCGTACGAACTGCCACGGACTTCAGGTCGATAGCGCGCTGCACCGTTTCATCGAAGACCAGGTGCTGCCCGGTACCGGCATTGCCAGCGACAGCTTCTGGAAAGGCTTCGCGCAGATCGTCAATGATCTCGCGCCGAAGAATGCCGCGCTGCTTGCCGAGCGTGATCGTTTGCAGACCGAACTCGATAACTGGCACCGTGCGCATCCCGGCCCGATTACGGATGTGGCGAAGTATCGCGAGTTTCTGGAATCTGTCGGCTACCTGCAGCCAGTGCCTGCTGACGTGAAGGTAACGACCGAGAACGTCGATGCAGAGCTGGCGACGACCGCCGGTCCGCAACTGGTCGTGCCCATTCTGAACGCACGCTATGCGCTCAATGCAGCGAATGCGCGCTGGGGTTCGCTGTACGACGCGCTGTACGGCACGGATGCCATTTCCGAGGACGATGGCGCCACCCGTGCGGGTGGCTACAACCCGGTACGTGGTGCGAAGGTGATTGCCTTTGCGCGTAACGTCCTCGACCAGTCGGCACCGCTGGCCAAAGGCTCGCACGCCGATGCCACAGCGTATGCCGTGAATGGCGGCAAACTGGTCGTCACGCTGAAAGATGGCAGCAGCACCGGCCTGAAAGAGGAAGGCAAGTTCGTCGGCTATCAGGGCGATACGGCCTCGCCCTCTTCCGTGCTGCTGAAGAATCACGGACTGCATATTGATATCCGCATCGACCGCTCGACACCAATCGGCAAGGATGACGCCGCAGGCGTGGCTGATGTGGTGCTCGAATCTGCGCTGTCGACCATTCTCGATCTGGAAGACTCCGTCACCGTGGTTGATGGTGCCGACAAAGTCGTCGCCTATGGCAACTGGCTCGGCATTTTGAAAGGCACACTGGTCGAGACTGTCAGCAAGGGCGGCAAGTCGTTCGATCGCACGCTCAACGCCGATCGTGAGTACACCGGTGCGAATGGCCAGCCGGTGAAGCTGCATGGCCGCTCGCTGCTGTTCCTGCGTAATGTCGGTCACCTGATGACGAACCCGGCAATCCTGATGGCCGATGGCAAAGAGATCCCCGAGGGCATCATGGATGCGGTGATCACCACGACGATTGCGCTGCATGATCTGAAGCGTCCGTCCAGCCAGAAGATCGGCAATACCCGCACTGGCTCGGTGTATATCGTGAAGCCCAAGATGCACGGTCCGAAGGAAGTGGCGTTCGCGTCCGAGCTGTTCGCGCGCGTCGAGGCGATGCTGGGCCTGAAAGAGAACACCGTGAAGCTCGGCATCATGGATGAAGAGCGTCGTACCTCGACCAATCTGAAGGCCTGCCTGAAAGAAGCGTCTGCCCGCGTTGCGTTCATCAACACCGGCTTCCTCGACCGCACGGGCGATGAGATGCACACCTCGATGACCGGCGGCGCGATGATGCGCAAGGGCGACATGAAGGCCTCGACCTGGCTATCGGCCTACGAGCGCAGCAATGTGCTCACCGGCCTCTCTTCCGGCATGCGTGGCCGCGGCCAGATCGGCAAGGGCATGTGGGCAATGCCTGATCTGATGGCTGCGATGCTCGAGCAAAAGATCGGCCATCCGAAAGCCGGCGCGAACACTGCCTGGGTGCCCTCACCCACGGCTGCCACGCTGCATGCGCTGCACTACCATCAGGTCGATGTCGCTGCAGTTCAGCAGGATCTCGAAAAAGTCGATGCAGCAACCGAGCTGAAGAAGCTGCGCGATGAACTGCTGATGATCCCCGTGGTCGCCAAGCCGAACTGGTCCGCTGCCGAGATTCAGCAAGAGCTCGACAACAATGCGCAGGGCATTCTGGGCTATGTGGTGCGCTGGGTCGAACAGGGCGTGGGCTGCTCCAAGGTGCCGGACATTCACAACGTCGGGCTGATGGAAGACCGCGCAACGCTGCGCATCTCCAGCCAGCACATCGCGAACTGGCTGCTGCATGGCGTAGTGACCGAGGCACAAGTGAAAGAAACGCTGGAGCGCATGGCCAAGATCGTGGATGGCCAGAATGCGGGTGATCCTTTCTATCGCCCGATGGCGTCAGATTTCGCGAAGTCGCATGCTTTCCAGGCAGCGAGCGATCTGGTGTTCAAAGGTCTGGAGCAACCTGCGGGTTACACCGAGCCGCTCTTGCATGCATGGCGTCTGAAGTTCAAGAAGGACGTGATGGGCGTGTGATCAGCCGATCATCAGTGAAGCGCAAATGAAAAGGCCGGGGTTCGATACCCCGGCCTTTTTTATGGGCCTGCCTTGATGTCAATTGGCCTTGCTCAGTTTCTTGCGCGCTTGTATTTGCGCGCATAGCCGCTCTTCGTGTTGATCTGAATCATCCCTTCGTCGCGAAACTCGAACGTGGTGGTCGCACCGACCGCACGGACAACGCCGTTCTCCAGCGTGAGCACGAGGGTGCGCATCGTGGGTAACGTCAGTGATTTCATATCCGGTTTGGGCTCGCGGCTGACCTGCGTCTGGCCATCTTCGACAACGACCTCCAGCCATTCGCCATAACCGTAGGCGAACACGCTCTCGCCCAATACATAGTCGCCATAGAGCGCATTGCTCACCATCTTGCCACCGGCGTTCTTGTGCGAGATCCAGGTGACTTTGCCGTCGCGGATCACGTAACGTCCCTCGACTTCGGGCGGCTTCAGCTTGACGCCGGCGTCATCCCATTCGATGAGTTCGTAAGTGCCTTCGATCTTAGCGCGGATTTCAGCGAATTTGTCCGCTGCGGAGGCAGGCAGTGCGGCCAGGAGGAAAAGGGCGGAGAGGAGCAGTATTTTTTTCATCGTGGATGGAGGTTTCAACGTCGGAGCCTCCATCATATACGCACAGGCGAGCCAAGCTCGCCTGTGTCGATTTGCCAAGAAAGAAATGGCGGCAGCGATCAGGCCGCCAGCTTTTCTTGGGCCGCCGGTGCGGAGGTACGGATCAGGTGATCGAACGCCCCTAGTGCCGCCTTCGAGCCTTCGCCCATCGCAATGATGATCTGCTTGTAGGGCACCGTGGTCACGTCACCTGCAGCAAACACCCCGGGCACCGAGGTCTGGCCGCGCGCATCGACTTCGATCTCGCCATGCTTGGATAATGCCACTGTGCCTTTGAGCCAGTCCGTGTTGGGCAACAGGCCGATCTGCACGAAGATGCCTTCGAGTTCGATCGCCTTGGAATCGCCGGTCTGACGGTCGGTGTAGCGCAGACCGTTGACTTTGCTGCCGTCGCCCGTGACTTCCGTGGTCTGCGCCTGCGTGATCACGGTGATGTTCGACAGGCTGCGCAGCTTGCGCTGCAAGACTTCATCTGCGCGCAGCTTCACATCAAATTCCAGCAGAGTCACATGGCCGACGATGCCGGCGAGATCAATTGCTGCTTCGACGCCCGAGTTGCCACCGCCAACCACCGCGACGCGCTTGCCTTTGAACAGCGGGCCGTCGCAATGCGGGCAGTAAGCGACCCCCTTGTTACGGTATTCCTTTTCTCCGGGGACGTTCAGTTCGCGCCAGCGGGCGCCGGTGGCAATCACGACCGACTTTGCCTTCAGGCTGGCACCGCTCTCGAGCTTCACCTCAATGAGGTCACCCGGGATCAGCGCAGCGGCGCGCTGCAGGTTCATCACATCGACGTCATACGCTTTCACATGCTGTTCCAGCGCCGAGACCAGCTTCGGTCCTTCAGTTTCTTTGACCGAGATGAAATTCTCGATGCTCAGCGTATCCAGCACCTGACCGCCGAAGCGCTCGGCCAACACGCCTGTTCGTATGCCTTTGCGTGCCGAGTAGATCGCGGCGGATGCGCCCGCAGGACCACCGCCGACGACCAGCAGATCGAACACGTCTTTCTTCGCGAGTTTTTCTGCCTCGCGCGCCGCAGCGCCGGTATCCAGCTTGGCCAGAATTTCTTCCAGCTCCATGCGGCCCTGGCCGAAATGCTGGCCATTCAGGAAGATGGTTGGCACCGCCATGATCTGGCGTGCGTTGACTTCGTCCTGAAACAGCGCGCCATCGATCATCACGTGACGAATGTTCGGATTGATGACCGACATCAGATTGAGTGCCTGAACCACTTCCGGGCAGTTCTGGCACGACAGAGAGATATAGGTCTCGAACAGATACTCGCCGTCCAGCTGGCGGATCTGTTCGAGTACATCATCGCTGGCCTTCGGAGGATGGCCGCCCACTTGCAAGAGCGCCAGTACCAGCGAAGTGAACTCATGGCCCATCGGGATGCCGGCAAACCGCACACCCATGTTGCTGCCTGAACGATTCAGCGCAAAGGATGGCTTGCGCTCGTTGTCGTCATTGCGCTCCTGATAGGAGAGGCGCGGCGACAGCCCGGCGATCTCGGTGAGCATCGCGCGCATTTCCTGTGCCTTGTCGCTGTTGTCCAGCGAGGCAATGATCTCGACATCGTGGGTGACTTTGCCGAGATAGGCTTGCAATTGGTTCTTGATGGCGGTGTCCAGCATGATGGCCTCTTGTTCTGAAGGTGCGGCCCCCGAGGGGCGCCGCTGGGGTACTCAAACGAATGAACTTAGATCTTCCCGACGAGGTCGAGCGAAGGTGCGAGGGTTTCTGCGCCCGGAGTCCACTTGGCGGGGCAGACCTGACCCGGATTGGCAGCAACGTACTGAGCCGCCTGAACCTTGCGCAGCAGCTCTTTGGCGTCGCGGCCGATGCCGTCATCGTGGATCTCGCACAGCTTGATCTGGCCTTCAGGATTGATCACGAAGGTGCCACGCAGCGCCAGGCCGGCTTCTTCGATCATCACGTCAAAGTTACGGGTGATCGCGCCGGTCGGGTCGCCCAGCATCGGATAGCGGATCTTGCCGATGGTGTCGGACGTGTCGTGCCAGGCCTTGTGCGAGAAATGCGTATCGGTCGAGACTGCATAGATTTCCACGCCCAGCGACTTGAAGGTGTCATAGTTGTCGGCGAGGTCGCCCAGTTCGGTCGGGCAGACGAAGGTGAAGTCGGCGGGGTAGAAGAAGACGACGGACCATTTGCCTTTGAGGTCGGCATCGCTGACTTCGATGAATTTGCCGTTTTGATAAGCGGTGGTCTTGAAAGGCTTGATAGTGGTGTTAACGATCGACATGTGCATTACTCCTAGCAGTTGGTTAAACAGAAACGGGGAAATCTCTGGACAGGACGAATCATAGAAAATACAAATCGAAATGTATATTTGATAGTTTATATTGATCTTATAGGGCCTGACTATTAGATTCCCAAAATAAATAGATAGAGATGAAATTCTGTCCCCTGAGCCTTGGCAGAGTCGCTTTCTTGGCTTTGGTTCACAAATCACATTTTTTCGAAGTCAACCTCAAGAAACTTCGATTTTCTCTTGTGAGCCATATTCGATAGAATCCGGGGTTGCAAGCACTTTGACGGCAGGCTTGTCCTGCCCTTTTGTCCTCTGGAGGATCTATGAAGAAGTTGTGGATGGCATTGATGATTGCGATCCTGGGTGTGTCGGTAGGTATCGGCAACGCAGAAGCGAAGCGTCTCGGAGGCGGCGGTTCCTTCGGAAAATCGTCACCGAATTTCAGCCGTCAGGCACCCATGCAGCAGAGCGGGCAGCAGGCCGCACCGGCGCCGCGCCCTGCACAGCCCGCCGCACCGGCTCCCTCCAGCCCGTGGAAAGGCATCCTCGGCGGTGCGTTGCTGGGTCTGGGTCTTGGCGCGCTGCTGTCGCATTTCGGCATGGGCGCAGAATTCGCGAGCATGCTCGGCAGCGTGCTGATGATCGCCTTGATAGCGATCGCCGGCTTGTTCATCTTCCGGATGCTCACGCGCAAATCCGCAGCGGCACAGCCGCAGCCGGCCTACGCTGGCCCGATGGAGCGCAGCATGACACCGGAGATCGGCTCCCATCTCGGCCAGACGGGCAGCGCTGCAGCGCCTGTGAACTGGCAGTCGGGTCAGGCCTCGAACATTCCCGAGGGATTTGATTCAGCAGGCTTTTTGCGCCATGCAAAGACGAATTTCATCCGCATGCAGGCGGCATGGGACAAGGCGGATGTGAACGATATACGCGAGTTCACCACGCCGGAAATGTTTGCCGAACTGAAGATGCAGTTGTCCGAGCGCGGCACTTCGCCAAACCACACCGATGTGGTGACGCTGGAGGCCGAATTGCTGGGCATTGAAACCACGAGCGATGAATACATTGCGAGCGTCCGTTTCTCGGGCATGGTGCGCGAGGCCGAGAATGCGCCGGCAGAAGCGTTCACCGAAACCTGGGTGCTGGCCAAACCGGTATCAGGTTCGGGTGGCTGGTTGCTTGCAGGCCTGCAGCAGGGCTGAACGCGGCATGCACGCACATCAACCTTTTTGGTGAGCCTGAACGGAGGATGTGCCGTCAGATTGGCGGCCACCTGATCCTCTGATTACCGCCGCCTGCAGGCAACTGCGGGCGGCTTTTTTATGCAAGCTGCTATGACGTTCGCCCCATGCTAAATCAGGAAGAAAAACAGCGTTACAGCGCAATCGCGTCCTACCTGCTCGCGGCAGCCGCTTTATGGCTGGTGATGCATGCGGGCCTGATAGCGGCGCTGTATTCGGGCTTGCTCGTGTATGCGCTGGTTCATCTGATCGCACCGAGGCTCGCTTCGCGCTTTGGCAGTCAGCCCGCGAAACTGATCGCCGTGACGGCTCTCGGCTCGCTGATCGTGATTGCGCTGACTCTGGGCGGCTGGGCGATCCTGAGCTTTTTTATGTCAGAGGCGGGCAGCCTGCCCGTGCTGCTGAAAAAAATGGCCGATCTGATCGAAGAGTCGCGGCATCAGATTCCGGCATGGCTGGCCGCGTACCTGCCGTCGAGTGCCGAGGCCCTTCAGCAGACACTGACTGACTGGATGCGTTCTCATGCGTCGGAGGCAAAATATCTGGGCGAGCAGACAGGCCGCACGCTGGTGCAGCTACTGATTGGCATGGTGATTGGCGCGATGGCGGCGCTCTATGACACGACGCAGGTCCATCATTTCCTGCCGCTGGCATCAGCACTGCATCAGCGAGTGGCGACGCTGCATCAGGCATTCCGGCAAATCGTGTTCGCTCAGGTTCGGATTGCAGCAATCAATGCGGTCTTCACGGGCATCTTTCTGGCAGTGTTGCTGCCGCTTGCGGGCATCCATCTGCCCTTCGTCAAGACCATGATACTGATCACCTTCATCGCCGGTCTGTTGCCCGTGGTCGGGAATTTGATTTCGAATACGGTGATCGTGGTGATCGGGTTGTCGCATTCCTTGTCCACCGCACTGCTCGCGCTGTTGTTCCTGGTGACCATACACAAGCTTGAATATTTCCTGAATGCTCGTATCGTTGGCGCGCAGATCAATGCACGTGCGTGGGAAATTCTGTCGGCGATGCTGGTGATGGAAGCCGTTTTCGGCATTCCGGGTGTAATTGCAGCACCGGTGTATTACGCGTATCTCAAATCAGAGCTCTCGCGTGCGGCGCTGGTCTGACATCAGCGAAAGAAAAGCGATGCACGCTAAAGATAGCGTGTGCTGGTGATCGCATAGCCCTTGCTGTCGAGTTGGGAAAACGGGTGCTCGATAGAAAAATCGTCGAGTGTCTGCTGCTCGTCAGAGATTTCTATGCCTTCACCGGCCAGCTGCCAGTCAATGCTGTTGGCTTCTTCGGGTATCGCCCTGCCCTCTGGCACGACGAGATAAGAGTAGCGTCCTCCAGCCTCAGGCCGTCGGTACAAATCCAGTCGCATCAAATATCCCTCCCGATTGCCGAGTCAGCCGATTGGACAGGCGACTCAGCACCGGGTTGCACCTGCGCTGATTCAGGGTTTGTCCTTTTCGTCGCCGGCGGCGACTGATGCAATCAGGTCCACCGGACGGGATGCCCGTTTACGCATGCGCAGATTGAGCATTTCGACGGCGACCGAGAAAGCCATCGCGCTGTAGATATATCCTTTGGGAACGTGATGCCCGAAGCCTTCGGCAATCAGCACGACGCCGATCACGGTCAGGAAAGCCAGCGCCAGCATCTTGATCGTCGGGTGATCGGCGACGAAGCGCCCGATCGCGCCCGCGAACAGCATCATCAGCGCAACAGACGCCACCACCGCAGCAATCATCACAGGGACTTCTTCGACCATGCCGACCGCAGTGATGATGGAATCCAGCGAGAACACGATATCGATCAGCATGATCTGCACGATCACCATCGCAAAGCTTCGTGCCGCGGTGGTGGCGGTACCTTCTTCTCCGCCCTCCATGCTCTGATGAATCTCGCCCACGCTCTTCCAGAGAAGGAAGAGACCGCCCAGCAGCAGCACGATGTCACGCCCGGAGAATTCTTCGCCCATGACAGTGAACAATGGTGTGGTCAGGCCGACGATCCAGGCCAGCATCATCAGCAGCGCGATACGCATGAACATGGCCGCGAACAGGCCGATTCGGCGCGCAATCTCGCGCTTTTCCGCAGGCAGTTTTTCGACCAGGATGGAGATGAAAATCACATTGTCGATGCCAAGCACAAGTTCCAGCGCGGTCAGTGTAGCGAACGCGGCCCATGCCTGGGGATCCATCAACAGTTCAAGCATCTGCAACTCCTTCAATAAGCTTTGTGAATGCCATGGCAAAAGCGCCGCCATGGGCGCGGAACAGCGGAATTCTAGCAGTGCAAGATGATGAAAAAGTGTGCACAATGAAAGAAAAACCGATGTTTAATCAGAGTCTGACTTCGGAAAATACGGAGACAAGTCGTGGACCTCAATTTTCGCCATCTTCATTACTTTTGGGTCGTCGCCAAGGAGGGCAGCGTAACTCGTGCTGCCGAGCGTCTTGGTCTTGCCGTGCAGACGGTCAGCGCCCAGCTCGCACTGCTGGAGCAGTCGGTAGGCAAATCCCTGTTCCGGCCACAGGGACGGCGGCTGGTGTTGACCGAAGCCGGGCAGGTGGCGCTGCGCTACGCAGATCAGATTTTTCTGCTGGGCGAGCAATTGATCGAGGCGCTGGCAGACGTCGATCTGGACAAGACCTTGCGCCTGACAGTGGGCATCTCGGATTCGCTGCCGAAGCTGATTGCGTCCCGATTGCTGGAGAGTGCACTGACGCTGCCGCAGCCGGTGCGACTGATCTGCTACGAGGAACAGTTCGACACTTTGCTGGGCAAGCTGTCCGTGCATAAGATCGATGTGATGCTGACCGATCGCCCGGTGCCGCCGGGGTCGGCGCTCCGGGTATTCAGCCATCTGCTGGGCGAGTTTGAAATCGGATGGTTCGGCCTGCCTGCGCTGGCAGACAAGTACCGGGAAGGCTTCCCGGGCAGTTTGCAGGGCGCACCGATGCTCCTGCCAACGCGGAACAATGCGCTGCGCGGGCGGATCGATCAATGGCTCAATGCCCATGATCTGACACCCAGCATCTTTGGCGAATTCGATGACAACGCCCTGCTGAATACTTTCGGACAGCAGGGGCGTGGCTTGTTTCCCGCCCCCACCGCGCTGGCGGCGGACGTCAAGGAGCAGCTGGGTGCTGTCCCGGTGGGTCCCATTCCTCAGGTCAGGGAGCAGATTTATGCGCTGTCCAATGAACGCAAGATCCAGCATCCGGGCATTGCGGCCATCCTGAATGCCATGCCTCCCGAAGCGCTGAAAATCGGGCCGAAGACGTAAAAAAAGAGCCAGCATGTGCTGGCTCGATCGTAATGCAGCTTGCTGACACAGGATCAGTACAGCGAATGAATCCAGTGCGCGAGATTGTTAATGTCTTCTTCAGACAGCGTCTGTGCGAGGCTGGTCATGTTGCCTGCATCATTGGTGCGCTCACGCGCCTTGAAGTTTTTCAGCTGCGTGATGATGTACTCCGGATGCTGACCCGCCAGACGAGGGACTTCGTTCTGACCTGCCATGCCGCCCAGATGGCACATCGCACAGAGTGATTCTTCTGCCTTTGCTGCGCCGGCCTTGATGCGCTCTGGTTCGGCCTTGAACGCGGTGCGCGCTTGCTTTTGTGAAGCGAAATACGCTGCGAGGTCGTGCATGTCCTGCTTTTCCAGACCGGCCGCGACCGGGGACATCATCGGGTTCTTGCGACGCCCTTCTTTGTAGTCGCGCAGCTGCAGATAGATGTAACGCGCATTCTGACCCGCGAGAGTCGGGAAAGCGCCAACGACGGAGTTACCACCCGCTCCATGGCAGGCCACACAGGCCTCGGCCTTTTTCTTGCCTGCCTCGATGTCCTGCGCCTGTACGCCATGGCTGATGGCGGCGAGCATGAACAGGGCAGTAATTGCTGCACGGAAATTCATGTTGAAACCTTAATTCGCTCGTTAACAAAAAAAAGAGGCTGCCCGAAGACAGCCTCTTTGCACTGCAGCCGAATTATAGTGCGAACACAAAAACGCTGTTGCCGCGCTTGAAGTCGAGCTGCGTGTTACCACCAGCAGCCACGGCGATGTACATCTTGCCATCGATCGTGTAAGCGGTCGGCGGAGCATTCACGCCCGCGCCGCACTGGTACTGCCAGAGCACCTTGCCGGTCTTGGCGTCGTACGCTTTGAACCAGCCATTGCCTTCGCCGGCGAACACCAGGTCACCTGCGGTTGCCAGAACACCACCGATCATCGGCTGGTCGGTGCGTGCCTTCCAGACGACTTTGCCGGTATCCAGGTTCACGGCAGTCACGTTACCGAACTGCTCTTCACCCGGGATGTTCTTGAATGCGCCACCCAGCCACAGCTTGCCGCCCGGGTAAGCCGCTGCTTCCACGTGGTAGGTCATCGGCTGCTCGAGGTTGGCAGCAAAGGCCAGACGCAGTTTCGGGTTTACAGCCATCGGCGACCATTCGACGCCGCCGTTAGCGCCCAGCGACATGCGGGTGCCTTGCGGGGTCGGCAGGCTCCACAGACCTTCCTGCGACACCATCGCCTCGGAGAAGCGGATCAGGTTGCCGTTGTTACGGTCATGAACGTAGATGTGACCGGTCTTGCCGCCATGGATGGCAACAGGAATCATCTTGCCGCTCTTGTCCTTGGCTTCGGTCAGGATCACCGGCGAGACGGCATCCAGATCCCACACGTCGTGTGCGATGTACTGGAAGTGCCACTTGTACTTGCCGGTCTCGAGATCAACAGCGATCATCGAGTTGGTGTACAGGTTGTCACCAGGACGCTCTGCGCCGTACAGATCAGGCGAAGGATTGCCAGCGACGAAAAACACGGTCTTGGTCTTGCGATCGACCGCAGGCGTCATCCAGACACCGCCACCCAGGGTCTTGTAGAAATCGCTGTTCTTCGCCAGAGCCGCTTTTTCTGCAGCGATGTCACGGTGCATGTTGCGACCGGTGGCATCGTTGACGGCCCACACACCCTCATGGCCTTTCTCAGGGATGGTGTGGAATGTCCAGACCAGCTTGCCGCTGTTGGCATCGAACGCTTTGACGAAGCCGCGCACGCCATATTCGCCACCGTTGGTGCCGATCAGCACTTTGCCGTCTGCGACTGCAGGTGCCATGGTTTCGGAGTAGCCCAGCTCAGGATCAGCGATCTGGGTTTCCCACAGCATCTTGCCGGTCTTGGCGTCGAGTGCCACGAGCTTCGCATCCAGCGTGCCCATGAACAGTTTGCCTTCGGAGATGGCGACACCCTTGTTGTTCGGGCCGCAGCAGTAAGTCGAGACCGGGCCGATCTTGTGCTTGTAGTGCCAGTACTGTTCACCGGTCTTGGCGTTGATCGCGTAGACGTGGTTGTACGAGGTCGTGAGGAACATCACGCCATTGACGACCAGCGGTGCGGTTTCCATCGACTCGACGATGCCGGTCTGGAAAACGAAGGCCGGGCGCAGCTTGGAAACGTTGCCGGTGTTGATCTGCGAAGCAGGGTAGTAACGGGTCTGCTCGTAGCTGCCGTTCGGGTGCAGCCAGTTCTTGTTATCTTTGGCGGCGCCGTCCAGCATGGACTGGCTGACGTTGCCAAGATTGGGCATGGGGATAGGCTTGATGCCTGCCCCTGCGATGGGTTCCTGTGCGACTGCCGTGCCAGCCAGTACTACGCTGGTCGCGACAAGCGCCTTCAGCATCTTGTTAAGAGCCATGGAGCTTCCTCTCTAGTTGGGTTTATCGTCTCTTGTCCCAGCGAACTCTTGTGGGGAATCCAAATCAGCTGACTCAGAATCTTCAATCAAGTTTGCTGCCCTGCTGGAGCGCGCATGTCGGCTGGGCTTTTTGTTGGTCGCAATAAGACTTAATATTGCGCCCGCTGATCGTATTACCTGTTTAAACGCTTGGCAATACAAAACATCTTAGATTTAGGGTTATTTGCATGAAAATTATCAAACGGTTTTTATTACTGATTGCGGGCACATTTTTTTGCGCCGCAGCATGGAGCCAGGAGGTCGATAATCCGCACAGCGCATCGCTGGCAGCGGTCCGGGCGGGCAACCTGCAAAAACTCAGAGAGCTGGTTGAAAAGCACGGCGCGAATATCAATTCGCGCAACCGCCCGGGTGAAAGTCTGCTCATGATGTCGATCAAAGCCGGACACAAGGACATAGCCAACTACCTCCTCGACAAGGGCGCGAATATCGACACGCCCAATACTTCGAAAGTCACGCCGCTGATGGCAGCAGCCTACATCGGCGATGTTGACATGGTGGAGAAGTTATTGGCGAAGAACGCCGACATTCATGCGGTCGATCAATTGAAAAAGAGTGCGATGGTCTATGCGGCTGGCAATGGCCACACGCCCGTGGTTGATCGTCTGCTCAATGCAGGTGTGGACGTGAATGCGCGCTACAAGAATGAACTGACCGCGCTGATGTGGGCTGCCGGCTCAGGGCACGGACAGACGGTATCCTTGCTGCTGGATCGCGGCGCGGATCCTGCACTGACCGATGATCGCGGCAAGACGGCTTTGCAGATGGCGGATGAAGGCGGACATCTGGAGGCAAAGAAAATACTTGAGCCGCGTACTCGCTGAATGCATGTAAAGCGCGCGTGATGCGGTCAAAATAAAAAAGCCTGTGCAGACCTGCACAGGCTTCGATTTTTGCGACGGATTAAAATCAGCGCTTCTTCAGCACGATTTCAATTTGCGCAAACCACGCAGACACGGCATCGATTTCTGCATCGGACATCGGCTTGGCAATCACGTTCATGACTTCATTATGACGTTTGCCGTCCCTGAATTGCCTGAGCTGGCTGGACAGATAAATTTCCGACTGACCCGCCAGCGAGGGCGTGCCGGGCATGGTCGACAGACCGTTTTCACCGTGGCACATCACGCAGGATTGCGCGACTTCCGCACCAGATTTGCCTGCAGCAGCAGCGGTGTTAACGAGGCCGGCGCACAGCAGGCCTGCGAGAGCTAAGGAGACTGATTTCATGACTTCAACTTAAAAAATACCACGGGGGTGAAACTATACTCTCAAACAAAAACGCCTGCCGGGCATTGACCACGGCAGGCGTTTTGCGTTGTGCGGCCGGGCTTGTGGCCCGGCGTGAACACGTGCGTCGATTAGTTGCCGACGTAGCTGATGCGGTACAGAGCGCCAGCGAAGTCATCCGACACCAGGATCGAACCGTCAGGCAGGTTAGCCACGTCAACCGGGCGGCCGAAAGCGCGCTTGGTCGTCATGTCGATGAAGCCCTCTGCGAAGACTTCTGCCTTGCCAGCGGTGCCGTCAGCATTGACCGGCACGTAGTTGATCAGGTAGCCGCTCGGCACGGTGCGGTTCCAGGAGCCGTGCGATGCGATGAACATGCCGCCCTGATACTTCTTCGGGAACTGCTTGCCGGTGTAGAAGGACATGCCGAGCTGAGCCTGGTGAGCCGGGAACTCGACTTGCGGGAAGATCGCGCCAGCCGGCTCTTTCATGTCTTTCAGTTCAGGCGCTGCGGGCGAACCTGCAACCTTGTACTTGCCGTTCCAGTACGGGAAGCCGAAGTGCTGACCCTGCTTGGTGATGCGGTTCAGCTCGCCCGGCGGGATGTCATCGCCCAGACCGTCCACCTGGTTGTCAGTGGTCCAGATGGTCTTGTCTTTCGGGTTGATGTCCATGCCGGCGGGGTTACGCATGCCCATGGCATAGACTTCCTTGCCGGAGCCATCGAACGGGTTCAGGCGGATCACGCCACCGATACCGGTCTTGTTGTACAGGTCGATCTTGTCTTTCGGCTGCACGTTGTACGGCTGGCCCAGAGTGACGTAGAGCTTGCCATCGTCAGCGACTTTGCAAGTACGGCCAGTGTGGTTGAACGACTGCTCTTCCACCGGGATCAGGCCGCCTTCGGGCACTGCGGTGATCACAGCAACGTCCGGAC
>JACCDI011135552.1_pt1 | contig 29688 bp, 28 predicted proteins | sample 7442791 | NCBI WGS metagenome assembly JACCDI01 (sample SAMN15323434, study PRJNA562643) | freshwater metagenome | isolation source: river surface water | place: USA:Blue River Watershed | collected 2017-08-15
AAGCAGATCGGCATGCTCAAGTCCAAGGGCGAGAGCACCGACGCGGTGATGGCCCAGGTGGCCGCCATCAAGCAGGAGCTCGACCAGTCCGCCGCGCGCCTGGACCAGATCCAGCCCGAGATGCAGGCCCTGCTGCTGGCTGTGCCCAACCTGCCGCACGAGAGCGTGCCGGTGGGCGCGGGTGAAGACGGCAACGTGCAGGTCCGCCAGTGGGGTACGCCCCGCAGCTTCGACTTCGCGGTGAAAGACCATGTGGACTTGGGCGAAGCCCTGGGCCTGGACTTCGAGACTGGCGTGAAGCTGGCCGGCGCCCGCTTCACCGTCATGAAGGGCACCATTGCCCGCCTGCACCGCGCGCTCGCCCAGTTCATGCTCGACGTGCAGACCCAGCAGCATGGTTACACCGAGTGCTACACCCCCTACATCGTCAACGCCGAGACCCTGCGCGGCACCGGCCAGTTGCCCAAGTTCGAGGCCGACCTGTTTGCCGCGAAGAAGGGTGGCCAGGAAGGCGAGGCCTCCAGCGAGGACGGGGCGCTTTACCTCATTCCGACCAGTGAGGTCACGCTGACCAACTTCGTGCGTGACGAGATGCTGGCTGAATCGCAGCTGCCCATTCGCCTCACCGCCCACACGCCGTGCTTCCGCTCCGAAGCCGGCAGCGCCGGGCGCGACACGCGCGGCATGATCCGCCAGCACCAGTTCGACAAGGTCGAGATGGTGCAGATCGTGCACCCCGAGAAAAGCTACGAGGCGCTGGAGGAAATGACCGGCCACGCCGAGGCCGTCCTGCAGAAGCTGGGCCTGCCTTACCGCGTGATGCTGCTGTGCACCGGCGACATGGGTTTTGGCGCGGCCAAGACCTATGACCTGGAGGTGTGGATTCCGGCGCAGGGCACGTATCGCGAGATCAGCTCCGTCTCCAACTGCGAGGCCTTCCAGTCGCGGCGCCTGCAGGCGCGCTTCAAGAATACTGCGGGCAAGAACGAGCTGGTGCACACCCTGAACGGCTCGGGCCTGGCCGTGGGCCGCACCCTGGTGGCGGTGCTGGAGAACTACCAGAACCAGGACGGCAGCATCACGGTGCCCGAGGCGCTGCGGCCGTACCTGGGCGGGCTGGAGCGGCTGGCCCCCTGATGAACCCCGCGTGACCTGAAAGGCAATTGCGAATGAACAACCTGCGCGTCCGAGTGATGGTTCCTGCGGCCCTGGCGGCCTTGCTGGCCCTGGCGGTGGGGGGCTGTGCCAACCTGCCCGCAGGTTCGTCTGCCTCCTCGGGCAACGGGGCTTCGGCGCCAGCGAGCCCGGGCGGCACTGGCATCGCGGCACTCGAGCGTGGCGCGCTGCCCCCAGGGGCGGTGTTCAAGGCCGAGTCTTCGCTGGTGTTTGGCACCGGCGACCAGTGGGTGGGCCGCCTCGCGGCGGATGTCGGCCGCGACGTCGATGCGGTGTACCGCTACTTCGCGGAGCAGTACCCGGTGCAGGGGTGGACGCTGATTTCCGCGGTGCGCGGAAAGACCAGCCTGCTGGTGTTCACCCGCCAGGACCGCACCGCCACGGTGGAACTCAGTGAGGGCAACGCCCTCACCGGGGGCTCGGTGGTGGTGACAGTGTCGCCGCGCAGCGCCAACGTGAACATGCCGGCGGGCGCTGCGGCGCCACGCCCGTCCGCCGCGCCCGCGACCGGGGCGGTGGCCACGCCGGTGCGCTGAAAGCGCGGGCCCGGCCCGCGCTGCCTTACTTCGGTTCGGGCAGGTTCAGGTCGGTGATCTCGCTCGCGAAACTGGCAGTGCCTTTCACGTCCTTGCACTTGAGTTCGGTGTCTTTGCCCTTGATGTTCACCGTGACGCCGGCGCCCTTCTTGCCGCGGATTTCCTCGGTGTAGACGGTGTAGCCAATAGCGCCGCGCTTGAAACCCAGCTCCATGATGAGGGAGCTCTCGGCGCTGCTGTACAGGCGGTTGGCGGTGAAGTGCTTGGCAGGGTGCTCAGGCTTCTCCGGGTGAGCCAGTTCGATCTTCTCAGGGGTGCCGAAGCGGTACTGCATCACGCCTTTGCCGCTGTCGAGATCTTTGGAGCCGCACACCGACAGCACCTTTTTGCCTACTTCGCAGCTGAACAGGTTTTTCTCGCCGGGAGCGCAGAGGGATTGGGCCTGAGCGGCAGGGGCCGCCAGGATGGCGAGAGCCGTACAGGTGGCGGCAATGCAAGACACTTTCTTCATGAGGTGCTCCTTTTTTGTAGGGTATGCGTCCCACTTAATGGTCGTAATGACCATGGACCCGGCGATTATGGGCCCTGGCCGCATCGCAGCCTCCGGTTGGCACGTGGGTTTCAGGCGCCCTGCTAGAATGCGAGCTTCGCACCACGCGAAACCATTTTCTCGATCAGCGGAGCGGTGGCAGAGTGGTCGAATGCGCCGGACTCGAAATCCGGTATACGGTTTCACCGTATCGAGGGTTCGAATCCCTCCTGCTCCGCCAGTTATTTCACTGTTTTGATTTCTAGTCATAGGCGCCTTCGGGTGCCTTTTTCTTTGGGCCACCGACAGACGCGACTCAAGGGCCCCATCAGATTCCCCCAGCTTTGAAGAACTTGGCCCAGCCGCAGGGCGCGCCGCGGATCGGGTCGATGTGGTCGGTCCGGCGTGGCTTCTTCGTTGGCTCGCCGTTCTGATGCCCCTGTCTGACGCCCACGGTGCAACGAGGCGCCCAGCATAAGGATTGAGTGCTGCACAGGGGTCCAGTAGGAGTGCCCCTGCGCGTGCCCTGGAGAAGCCACCGAGGTGCCTACTTGAGCAACGTCCACCGCCCTGACCCCGCATCGCCGCCGTCCCAGAAGGACGAGATTCATCAGGCATGGCTCACCTCGTCGACGCCCAGCCTCGTGGCGCTGGCTTCGGGGGCCACCCACGCCCTGCTGGCCACCAATGCCGCGTTCGAGGCCTTCTTCGGCTGGAAATGGGGGGATCCGCGAACCTTGCTGAATCTCTTCCACTTCGAGAACGGCCAGGATTTCTCACGGATGACCGACGAAGTGCTTCGCACAGCCGCACCTTCGTCCGTCAATCATTGCAGCGTGCGACTGGCCGACCCGAGCGGCGTGTATTCAGCCAAGGTGTGGATGGACTTCACCTGCTTCCCGATGCATCTGAGCGATGGCAAAACACCCGCTGTGCTGGTCCACGCCCGGATGAGTTCCACTGTCAGAACGAGTCCCGTGCGGCGGGACCTCGGGCATCCGCCGCCAACGTTTGTCCAGGTGCCGTCGATGGACCAGGACCGACTTGCGCTCGCGCTGGAGGCCGTCAAGATGGGAGTCTGGGAGTGGAATCCCATTTCGGGCATCACGGTGTGGAACACGCAGATGTATGTCCTCGTCGGAATGGCCGTCGAAAGTGTGGAGCCGACGCTGGAGATCTTCATGCAGATCGTCCACCCGGATGACCGGACGCTGATGAGCAGCCGGTTGGCCGAATGCGTGGCGGGCAAGGCCGAGTTTTCGATCGAGTTCCGCGTGATCCGTTCGGGAACAGGCGAAGAGCGCTGGCTCGCCAGCCGCGGTCGCGCCCGTTTCGGGGCGGATGGCAAGGCCGTGGTTCTGCATGGGGTCAGCTTTGACATCACGGAGCGCATTCACAACGAGCAGAGGCTGCGGTCGATCAATCAGCGCCGCGCAGAGTTCCTGGCTGTGCTGGGCCATGAACTGCGCAATCCCCTGGCGCCCTTGCATTACCTGGCCATCACGATGGAGTTCTCGCCCACGCGTACGACCGAATCGGTCCAGGCTGCACAGGTCATCAAGCGGCAGGTGCTGCAGCTGTCTCGCCTGGTCGATGACCTTCTTGAGGTGTCAAGGATCGAGCAGGGAAAGATCGAGCTTCGCAAAAAGCGAATGGCTGTCGATGACGCTGTCAGTGAGGCGGTCGAAGCCGTGAAGCCCGCGATCCAGCGGCGTGGCCAGCACCTGGAATCCAGGATCGCACCTGGCCTCATGCTCGAGGCGGATCCAGTCCGGGTGACACAGGTGATCAGCAATTTGCTGAACAACGCCTCCAAGTTCACGCAGGAAGGCGGCCAGATTGAAGTGAGCGCGGTTCAAGAGGGTGAGACTGTGCGCATCGTTGTGCGCGACAATGGTCCGGGCATCGAGCCGAGTGTCCTGGACACGATGTTCGAGCCCTTCACGCAAGGAAGGATCACGTTGGACCGGGCGCAAGGCGGGCTGGGCGTGGGGCTGTCCATCGTGAAAAAGATTGTGGAAATGCACGGGGGCACGGTGCTTGTGGCCACGTCGGGGCAAGGCACGGCATTCACCTTGCTGCTGTCCGCCGCCCCGCCGGAAACGGGCTTGCAGGAGGAGCCACCACCTGCAGGCGCTTCGCCGACTTCCGCGTTGAAGCACCTTGAATTCCTCATCGTCGAAGACAACCCCGATGCGGCCCAGATGCTGGCGGATTATGTCCGGATGGTGGGGCATGGGGTTGTCGTGGCGCACGACGGGGAGGAGGGCGTGGCGATGGCCCGCCGCCATCATCCGGATGTGATCCTGATGGACATCGGCCTTCCGAAGATCGACGGCTGGACTGCAGCTGCCAGTTTGCGGGCCGACGCCGGCTTCAAGGACACGGTCATGATCGCCATGTCGGGGTACTGCCAGCCCAGCGACTACCAGAAAAGCCTGGATGCCGGCTTTGACTTGCACCTTCCTAAGCCCGCCAATCTTTCCGAGGTGCTTGATTACCTGGAAACACGCCAGATCCCGGGGGTGCATCGCCAGGGGTAGCGGCGGCGTGCCGGATGCTGGCGCGCTAGCCTTCGTCCACGTAGCGGCCGACGGCAGTCAGCAGTCGGTGCTGTACTTTCTGCCGTAGCTACAGCCAGTGTTTTGACCCTCAAGGACTGCCGGTCGGGCTCGCGCGGTGAGCCTGGCGCGATGTGACCGGGGTCAGGCCTCCGCGCCGAACTCCGCCCGGATCGCCGCCCCATGCGCGTCCAGCGCGGGTGCTGGCGCAAAGCGCTCCGCATCCCAGGGCGTTCCCCAGGGCGCCGCCGGCACCTGCACGGTCTCGTCCCCCACCGGCATCGCGCGGGTGCGCAGCTGCGGATGCTCAATCAGATCCTGCACCGAGTTCACGTGGGCGAACGCCGTCTGCGCGGCGACCAGGCGGTCCACCATCGTGCCGCTGGAGGCGCCGGCGAAGACGGCCGCCACGATGCCGTCGACGAATTCGCGATGGACCACCCGGGTGGCGTTGTCCTGGCAGCGCGGGTCCTGCAGCAGGTCCGGGCGCAGCAGCACCGTACGGCAGAAATCCACCCACTCCCGCTCGTTCTGGATGGAAATGACGATGTCGCGCCCGTCGGCGCAGGTGAAGGCGCCGTACGGCGCAATGGACGGGTGCTTCAGGCCCACCCGCCCGGGCGCCTTGCCGCCGTAGCGGGTCTGCAGGTAGGGCACGCTCATGAGCTCGGCGGCCGATCCGAACAGCGACACCTGGATGCCGCAGCCCTGGCCGGTGCGTCCGCGCTGGATCAGGGCCTGGTGGATCCCGAGCAGCGCGTTGAGGCCGGCGTTGATGTCACACAGGGACACACCGATGCGCCCCCACTCGCCCGGCGCGCCGCTCACGGACACCAGCCCGCTTTCGGCCTGCACCAGCAGGTCATAGGCCTTCATGCCGACGAAGGGGCCGTCGTCGCCGTAGCCGCTGATGTCGCAGGTGATGAGGCGCGGATGCCGCTCGCGCAGCGACGCCGACCCGAGCCCCAGCCGCTCGGTGGCGCCCGGCGCCAGGTTCTGGATGAACACGTCCGCGCGCGCCAGCATGCGCTCGAGCAGGGCCAGGTCTGCCGGGTCCTTCACGTCGAGCGCGATCGACTCCTTGCCGCGGTTGATCCACACCCAGTAGGAGGACTCCCCGTGCACCGCCTTGTCATACCCGCGCGCGAAGTCGCCCTCGCGCCGCTCGATCTTGATCACCCGCGCGCCCGCATCGGCCAGCCGGCTGCTGCAATACGGCGCCGCCACCGCCTGCTCCAGGGCGATGACCAGCAGTCCCTCCAGCGGGCGAGGGACGGCGTTCTCGGGCGACGGGCCAGGCATGCGGTCTCCCCTCCTGTTCTCAGCTGGCCGGGCGCGCCGGCACCTGCAGGAAAGCATCGTCCATGCCGTGCCACTGCGCATGGAAGCCGTCACCGGCGGCCACCGGGCCCGGCGCCCGGCCACCGAGCAGCACCGCAAGCCCGGCCTCTGCGCTGTCGATCAGGGGCAGCGGGCAGTGGGCCCGCAGGCCCTGCGCATAGCCCGCGAGCCCCGCGCCGCCCAGGATGATGGAGCGCACGCCTTCCCGCGCGGCCTGCCGGCAGGCCTGGGCCAGGCACTGCATGGCCATCGCCGGGTCGGCCTGCAACGCAGCGCCGCTCGGGGCGACCGTCTCGATGTGCCGAAGCAGGTCGCCAAAGCCCAGGCTCTGGGCCAGTCGCACGAGCATCGGCTTCCAGCGCTCGCCGCCCGTGACGATGGCGAAGGGCCCGCGTGCCGCCGCCTCGATGAAGGAGGCCTCGGCCAGCCCCGTCACCGGCACGCCGCTGGCCTCGCGCAAGGCGAACAGGCCCGGGTCGCCGAAGCATCCGATCAGCACCCCCTCGAGGGGGGACTGTGCGGTGCCGCGGTGGCGGGCCCACGCGTCCAGGCAGGCATGGGCGGCGACCGCATGGCTGGCCTCGCAGGCGATGTAGCGCGCGCCGAAGCGCGCGGTGCAGATCTCCAGCTCGCACGACGCCGGCAGCAGGGGGGTGAGCGTGTCCCGCAAACGTTCGGTGGTGAGCGAATTGGTGTTCGGATTGATCAGCAAAAACCTGCGGGTGCGCTCGGGATGCATGGAAGTTTCTTGGTGAATCAAGGCGCGTCAATGCCAAATTGAACAGTAAATCAGGGAGCCCCCCAAAACAGTGCGCGGAAAAGCCCAAAAAAGGGCGCTGCGGTTCCGGGGCACTGGATTGGATGCTTCATCCACCGACGAAGCCCCGCCTTGATGCAGGAAGACGCTCGCGCGGACGCTGGCATGGCTTGTGCAAACAGCATGGCCGTGATTCGTGATGAACCTTCCCATGTTCGTCATTCTCGTCGCAATTCAACGCTTTGCTTGTTTGAGGAGTCCCCATGAAACGTCGTGACCTGCTGGCGGCCGGTGCCGCTGCCCTTGCTGCCCCCTGGGTGCATGCCCAGTCCTCGGCCTGGCCCACCCGTGGCCCCGTCCGCCTGATCTGCCAGTACCCGCCCGGCGGGCTGGTGGACACGGTCGCCCGCCTGATGGCGCCGCACCTGTCGCAGGCGCTGTCGCAGACCGTGGTGGTGGAAAACCGCGCCGGTGCCGGTGGCCTGATCGGCACCGAGTACGCCGGCCGCCAGGCCGCCGACGGCTACTCGCTCCTCGTGAGCCACGCCTCGGTGCACATCTTCGCGACGGCCACCCGACGCACCATGCCGTTCGACCCCGTCAACGATTTCACCCACCTGGGCATGCTGGTGGAGGCGCCGATGCTGCTGCTGGTGCGCGCGCAGTCGCCGTACCAGACGCTGGCGCAGTACGTGAACGCCGCCAAGACCAAGCCCGTGCGCTATGGCTCCTCCGGCATTGGCTCGGCCAACCACCTGTTCGGCGAGTTGCTCAAGATCGACGGCCAGGCGCCGCAGCATGACCACGTGCCGTACCAGGGCAGCGCCCCGGCCATGCAGGACCTGCTGGGCGGGCAGATCGACAGCGTGTTCGACCCGGTCACCACCAACGTGAACCAGCTCAAGGGCGGTACCCTGCGCGCCCTGGCCGTGTCCACCCCCAGCCGCCTGCCGGCGCTGCCCAATATCCCGACCTTCGCGGAGCTGGGCTATCCGTCGCTCACCGGCTCGCAGTGGCTCGGCCTGTCGGCGCCCAAGAACCTGCCTGCGCCGATTGCCCAGCGCCTGACCGCGCTCATTCCGGAGATCCTGGCCAAGCCGGACATCATGGCCCGCCTGGAAGACATCCAGACCCTGCCCCGCAAGACCCCGGTGATGGGGGGCGATTTCGTCAAACTGATCGAGTCGCAGATCTCCACCTGGACGGCGGTCGCCAAGCGCGCCAAGGTGGAAGTGATTACCTGATCGCGCCGCCGCGTCAACGGCATGCCCGCGGGCGGCCGTGCTCCAGCCGAACTAGACTGGGGCACGGCCGTCCTTTGCATGTCGGCCTCCCGCATGTCCTGAACCTTGACCATGACCGAAGTCGATTTCACCCAGATCACCAGCTACCAGCGCTACAAGCTGATGGCCAGCCTGATCGTTCCCCGCCCGATCGCGCTGGTGACCACCCTGGGTGCCAACGGCGTGGTCAACGCGGCGCCCTTTTCCATGTTCAACATGATCGGCGAGGATCCGCCGATCCTCATGATCAGCATCAACCGCCTGTCCGACGGGCGCCTGAAGGACACCGCGGCCAACATCCTGCACAACGGCGAGTTCGTGGTGCACATGTCCGATGAGCCGGTGGCCGCGAAGATGCACGCCTGCGGCGAGACCTTTCCGTCCGACGTGAGCGAGCTGGAGGCGGTGGGCTTCACGCCGGTGCCCTCGCACAGCGTGAAGCCGCCGCGCATCGCCGAGGCGCCGATCGCCTTCGAGTGCGTGCTGCACGAGAAGCTCGAGACGCCCAGCCGGTATGTCTTCATCGGCCGCATCCAGTGGCTGGCCGCGCGCGACGGCCTGGTCGACACCGAGGCCTGGCGGGTGAATCTGCGCGAGTACCGGCCCATCGCCCGCTTCGGCGCGAGCTTCTACACCCGCACCGAAGACCGCTTCTCGATCGCCGATCGCGCCGGCGAGGCCGCGCCGGTGTCCACCCCGATCGACCAGATCTGAGTGCCTAGGCACTAATCGCTTGTCCGGGGTGGTGGGGCGCGCCAGCCCGCGTTACAACCGGGTTGGATTGACCCCGGGGTACTGGCATCCAACTCGATTCGAACACCCTGATGTTCTCCATCGGCATCCTGTCGCTGCTGATGGCGTTCATCTCCTGGACGTTTCCCGCCACGATCACCGACCGTGACTTCGGCCTGAAGATCTGGGCGGTGGGTATCTGCTGCGTGGGCTTCAGCCTGATCCTCGTGTTCCTGCGGGCGCAGGTGCATCCGTTCTTCGGGGTGTTCCTGGCCAACACGCTGCTGATGACAGGCGGCACGCTGGGCCTGATGGCGCCGGCGCGCTTTCTCCAGGTGCCGTATTCGCGTCGGGCCGTGGCCCTGGCGCTTGCCCTGGGCATCGGCGGCCTGGTGGCCTATCTCGGGTTCGGGCTGTCGATCGCCTTCGCGATGATCGGCGTGTGCTTCGCCATGGCCATCGTGCTGCTGCACGCGGTGGTGCTGGTGCTGCGCCACTCGCGCCGGCCCGTGCCCTTCGCGGCCAAGGTGTTCGCGCTGGCCATGGGCTTCATGGGCGTGGCCTACTGGGTGCGCGCCGCACTGGTGGTGATGAATCCGCAGGTGGGCGTGGGGCCGGTGTCGCTGGCCGGCTCGCACCAGTCGATGCTGATTGTGGGCGCACTGTTCGTGGTCGCGTCGAGCATGAGCTTCTATTCCATGGTGCACGACGAGCAGAAGCACGAGATCGCCGAGCGGGCCAAGCGCGACCTGCTCACCGGCCTGTACAACCGGCGCGCGTTCTTCGAGATGACGGACGCCGCCGAGAAGGAGACGCAGCCCTTCGCGATCCTGATGGTCGACATCGATCACTTCAAGTCCATCAACGACACCCGGGGCCATCTGGGCGGCGATGCGGTGCTGGCGTATGCCGGCCGATTGATCCTCAACACCTTCCGCCTGGATGACATCGCCTGCCGCTTTGGCGGCGAGGAGTTCTGTGTGCTGCTTCGCCGGTGTGACGGTAGCGAGGCCATCGAGCGCGCCCGCCAGCTGGTGGAGGCCTTCGCGCGGCAGCCCGTCAACCTGCCGGAGGGGGATCCCCTGCGCGTGACGATTTCCGCTGGCGTGAGCCCGCATGTGCCGGGCACGCCCCTGCTGAACACCATCCAGCGGGCGGACGAGGCGTTGTACGCGGCGAAGAAGGGCGGTCGCAACCAGGCGTGTCTTGCCGCCGCAACTTGAGGCGACGGCGTCTGGCGTGCGCGTGGCGCGTCACCCCCACCACCGCCCCAGCCACGCCCACCCCGCCGCCAGCATTTCCACCAGCAGCTGCGCCGACACCCAGGCGAAGGCGATGGCGCCGGCGCCGACCAGCTTGGACAGCAGCAGCGCCAGCCCGTCGCGGAACATCCAGCCCAGGCTCATCAGGACGAGGCTGAGACTGGGCAGCACGTTGCCCAGGGGCAGCGGCAGGAAGATCAGGAAGCCCATCGCCGCGATCCACAGGCTCCACCAGCCGTGCGTGCTGCGGTGTCGTAGCCAGGCCCAGCGCGCGCGCAGCGTGCGGCCGGCGGTGGCATACAGCCATGCGAGCCCGTGCAGGCAGCGGCGCGACCAGGTTTCGTCCAGAGACAGGCCGCCCAGCCGGCCCGCCAGCGGCGGTGCGTCGTCGCCGCGATGCTCCTGCCGGTGCCAGCGCCAGGCCATGGCCAGGATGGCCACGCTCAGCGCCGTGCCCACGCCGTAGACCGGCACCACGCACAGCAGGGCCAGCACGAGCAACAGCACGGCGGACGAGGCGTCGCCGTGCAGGCGCAGCAGCTCGCCCAGGGTGAGGCGGGTGGTCCGGTCGGCGGCTTGCCGGAAGATGTCCGGCCGAAGGGCGTCCATCGCGTTCTGGCCGCGTTCAGGCCGCGCGCGGGGCCTGCGCGCGGGGGCTGCGGGTGGCGGCACGGCGCGACCACCACAGGTGTCCCGCAGCGGCCACGCCGAGCAGCACCAGCAGGCCCAGGCCCCAGCCGACCCAGGCCAGGGGCACCAGCCAGCCGACCAGCGTGCCGGCGAAGGGCAGGGCCGACTGCATCCAGCCCACCGCCCAGGCGAGCGTGGCCTGCAGGGCCTGCACCAGGGCCGGGTCGATCCACAGCGCCACCCACGGGGGCAGGGGCCACTGCGTGACGAGGCGGCTCCATTCGGCCGCCTCGCCCGAGGCCAGCGCGCCCGCGAGCCAGCCGGCCAGCGCCGCGAAGAGGGCGACGCCGGCCGTCCACAGGAAGGCGAGGACGCCGGCGGTGATCCAGATCAGGGACTTGACGGGCATGGCTTCACGCAAAGACGATGAAGCTGTGAGGCTAGGCCCCGCTTCCCTTCGGTTCCAGCAGACGAATCGGGAGAGGTTTTCCGGATTTTTCGAAGAGTGTGCGCCGGGGCCGGGGTGTGCCCTCAGGACATCGCGCTCGGAACGTCGCGCTCAGAACGTGGCGCGCGGCAGGTCCTGTTCGCCGAAGACGAGCGACACCTTCGCGTCGTCCGGGATCGGCGGCAGGCTGGCGTCCCACGCGCGCCAGCGCTCCATCATGGCCTGCAGCCGGTGCGGCTGGCGATCGCGCAGGTTGGCCCGCTCGCGCGGGTCCTGCGTGACGTTGAACAGGTAGCGGTGCCCGTCCATCTCGAGGTATTTCCAGTCGCCGTCGATCATCGCGCGCTGGGCGCGGTGCTTCATCCGCCAGAACAGGGGTCGGCCGGGGTTCCAGGCCGGGTCGGCGAAGAGGGGCAGCAGGCTCTCCCCGTCGAAGGGGTGTGCCGGGTCGGCCGCGGTGCCGGCTGCCTCGACGAAGGTGCGCGTCCAGTCCATGGTGATGACCGGCGTGTCGCTGCGGCCGCCCGCCGCGATGCGCGCCGGCCAGCGGGCGATCAGCGGCACGCGGATGCCGCCTTCGAGCAGGTCCATCTTCTGCCCGACGAAGGGCCAGTTGTTGGAGAAGCGCTCGCCGCCGTTGTCGCTGGTGAAGACAATGAGCGTGTCGTCCGCCAGACCCCGGCGCTCCAGCGCCTGCATCACCTGGCCGATGCCTTCGTCCATGTGGTGGACCATGCGCTGGTAGGTTTCCAGCGAGCCGCCGTCCACGTGCCGGCCCTGTCCCTGTAGGCGCTGCGACTCGGCGCGGTCGTCCCGCGAGAGCCAGGGCCAGTGGGGCGCGTTGTAGTGCAAGCTCAGGAGGAAGGGCCGGTCCGCGTCCTGCCGATCGATGAAGTCCACCGCGCGCTGGCTGAACAGATCGGTGAGGTAGCCGTCCCGCGTGACGGGCGTCTCGTTCTCCCACAGGTCGGGCCGGCCGCGTGGGTCGCAGTGCGCGAAATAGTCGGCCCCGCCGGCGTGGAAGCCGAAGAACTCGTCATACCCCGACAGGCGTGGCCCGCATTCCGGCGGGCCGCCCAGGTGCCACTTACCCACCAGCGCGGTGCGGTAGCCCGCCTGCCGCAGCAGCGAGGGCAGGGTGGGGTGCTCGGGAGGCAGGCCCAGCACCTTGTCGCCCCGCAGCGTGGGCAGCGGCTCTTCCGCCGCGCCGCGCAGGCGGTACTGCCAGCGGCCGGTGATGAGGGCGAAGCGGGTGGGCGAGCACACCGCGGAATTGGCATAACCCCGTGTGAACACGAGGCCCTCGCGCGCCAGCCGATCCAGGTGGGGCGAGGTGTCGGCCGGGTGGCCCTGCGCGTCGACCGCGCCGGTGCAGCCCAGGTCTGCATAGCCGAGGTCGTCGGCGAGGATGAAGATGAAGTTCGGGCGCCGGGCCGCCACGGTCACAGCCCGAACAGGCGGGTGGCGTTGCCGCTTCGCACCGCCTTCATCTGGTCGGCCGGCAGCAGCGCGGTGTTGGCGAACGCGCCCTTGGTGTCATGCACCCAGTGCGGCCAGTCGGTGCCGAACATCACCTGGCTGGGGCCCACCACCGAGATGAGGTACTGCAGCGCCCCGGGGTTGTAGGTGATGCAGTCGTAGTAGATGTGGCGCAGGTAGTCGGTGGGCTTGCGCTTCATCTGCCGGCGCGAGGCCAGCTCCACCTCGTCGCCCTTCTCGAAGCGGCCCACCAGGTAGGGCAGGGTGCCGCCGCCGTGCGAGGCGATGACCTTGAGGTTCGGGTACTGGTCGAAGAAGCCTTCGAAGATCATGCGGGTGATGGCCAGCGTGGTGTCGAACATGAAGCCCACCGACCAGCTCAGGTCGAACTTGGTCATGTCCATCAGGTCTACGCCGGGCGGGTCGGTCGGGTGCACGAGCACCGGCAGGCCGCGCTGGTCGATCGCCTTCCACACGGGCGCGAACATCGGGTCGGTGAGGCTGCGGCCGGCCACGTTGGCCAGCACCATCACGCCGGCGGCGCCCTGCGCGCAGCTGCGCTCGAGTTCCTCCACCGCGCGCTGCGGATACTCCCAGGGCAGCGAGGCGAACCAGCGGATGCGGTCCGGGTACCGGGACTGCGCCTCGGCCACGTTGTCGTTGGCCTCGCGCGCGGCGCGCACGCTCACCTCTTCGCCGCCCCAGTACACGTTGGGGCAGGTGAGGGACACCACCGAGACGTCGACGCCCGCCTCGTTCATGTGCTTGATGCGCAGCTCCCAGTCGAAGTGGCCCTTCTGCGGGATAACCACCGGCGTGTCGCCGCGGAAGATCTCTTTCTGGCCGTCGGGCCGGGTCTGGATGTTGTACGGGTGGCCCTCCTGCTTCAGCAGCTCGAGCCACTTCGTGGTGAACATGTGGGTGTGGACGTCGATGACGGTCATGGGAGTGCGTTGCCTTGTCTCGCCCGGGTTCAGGGCCTTGTTGTTTGAACTTATGAATGCAGCGGGAGCGGCCCCATGGCTCCGGCCCGCGATGCGCTTACCATGCTAGCTGAATCGACATCCATTTCCAGGAGACACACGACATGAAACGCCGCCTGTTCGCCGCTTCCGCCGCCCTTGCCGTCGCCGCACTCGGCGCCCTGTCTGCCCCCGCGGCCCTGGCCCAGGAGCGCACCCTGCGCATCGTGGTGGGCTTTGCCCCCGGCGGCTCGGTCGACGTGGTGGCCCGCCTGCTGGCCGACAAGCTGCGCGTCTCGCTGGGCCAGAACGTGATCATCGACAACAAGCCCGGCGCCGGCGGCCGCGTGGCCCTGGGCGAGGTCAAGCGCGCCGCGCCCGACGGCCAGACCGTGGTGCTCTCGCCCAGCGGCGCGCTGGTGATCCAGCCCTGGCTCTTCGCCAACCTGGGCTATGACCCGGTGAAGGACTTCACCCCGATCTCCCGCGTGGTCACCTTCGACTTCGCCGTCACCGCCGGCCCCGCGGCTCCGGCGGGCGACCTGCGCGCCGTCCTTGGCTGGATGCGCGCCAACCCCTCCAAGGCCAACTACGCCACCTCCGGCGCCGGCACCGTGCCGCACTTCGCCGGGATGATGCTGGGCCAGACCGCCGGCGTGAACATCACCCACGTGGCCTACCGCGGCGGCGCCCTGGCGGCGCAGGACCTGATCGCCGGCCAGGTGCCGCTGATGGTGGACACCGCCTCCGAGACCATCGAGCACCACAAGGCTGGCAAGGTCCGCATCCTGGCCGTCACCGGTGACCAGCGTTCCCGCGCGCTGCCCGACGTGCCCACCCTGAAGGAGCAGGGCGTGAACATGGCGGCCGACGCCTTCTTCGGCCTGTACGGCCCGGTGGGCATGCCGGCCGACGCGGTCGCCCGTATCGACCGCGCGGTGGCCGAGGCGCTGCGCGCCCCCGACGTGCAGGAGCGCATCTACGCCCTGGGCCTGGTGCCGGCGCATGGCCCCTCCGCCGCGCTGGCGGCCACCCAGGCCGACCACCTGCGCAAGTGGGAGGCCCCGATCAAGGCCTCCGGCTTCAAGGCCGAGTGACCTGACGTGACGCGCGGCACCGGCGCGCTGCCGGCCGACCCGTCCCTCATCGACTCGCGGCAGGCGGCCTGGCGCCTGCTCGTGGTGCTGTGCATCGGCACCCTGGGCTGCGCCGGCATGTACTCGCTGTCGGTGGTCATGCCGGCCATCCAGGCGGAGTTCGGCATCGACCGGGCCACCGCCTCGCTGCCCTACACGCTCACCATGCTCACCTTCGGCGTCGGCGGCGTGCTGTGCGGCCGCTGGGCTGACCGCTGGGGCGTGCAGCGGGTGATCTGGATCGGCGCGGCCGGCGTCGCCGCCGGCTACGCGCTGGCGGGGCTGGCCCCCAACATCGTCGTGCTGACGCTGGCCCACGGCGTCCTGATCGGCGGGCTGGGCGTGGCCAGCTCCTTCGTGCCCCTCATCGCCGACACCTCGCAGTGGTGGAACCGCCGCCGCGGCATCGCGGTGGGCGTGTGCGCCAGCGGCAACTACCTCTCCGGTGCGGTGTGGCCGCCGATGATCCAGTGGGGGGTGGAGCACTTCGGCTGGCGCCAGGCCTACGTGGCCTTCGGCCTCTTCTCGGCGCTGGGCATGGTGCTGCTGGCCCTGCTGCTGCGGCAGCGTCCGCCGCTGGTGCAGGCCGGACCGGCCGGCGCAGCCGCTGCATCGGGCGCCTCCGGGGCATCCGGCCCGGGGCTGTCGCGCGACACGCCCTTCGGCCTCACGCCCCGTCGGGCGCAGGGGGCGCTGTTCGTCGCGTCCATCGGCTGCTGCGTGGCCATGTCCATGCCGCAGGTGCACATCGTGTCGTACTGCACCGACCTGGGCTACGGCGCCGCGCGCGGCGCGGCCATGCTCTCGCTGATGCTCGGCTTCGGCGTGATCAGCCGCCTGGCCTCGGGCTGGGTGTCCGACCGCATCGGCGGCCTGCGTACGCTGATGCTCGGGTCCGCGCTGCAGACCCTGGCGCTGGTGCTGTTCCTGCCCTTCGACGACCTGGGCTCGCTGTACGTCATCTCGGCGCTGTTCGGCCTGTTCCAGGGCGGCATCGTGCCCTCGTACGCGATCATCGTGCGCGAGCACTTCCCCGCCGAAGGCGCGGGCGAGCGGGTGGGCATGCTGATCCTCGGCACCCTGGTGGGCATGGCCCTGGGCGGCTGGATGTCCGGCAAGGTGTTCGACCTGACCGGCTCCTACTACGCCGCCTTCGTCAACGGAATCGCCTGGAACCTGATGAACTTCCTCATCGTCCTCTGGCTGTTCCGTCGCCTGCGCCGGCCCGACTGATCGCACCGCAACATTCCGGCGCCACGCCGGTGTGGACAATGGATGTGCGGTGACCCGGCAGGCCCACGGCCGGCACCGACCGACCCGAGGAGACCCGCCATGAGCATCTACGACCAGGGGCTGGACAAGACCCCGGCCAACCACGTCGCGCTCACGCCCGTGAGCTTCGTCGAGCGCAGCGCCGAAGTGTTCGGCGACCTGCCCGCCGTCGTCCACGGCGCACGCCGCTACACCTGGGCCCAGGTGCGCGAACGCTCGGCCCGCCTGGCCGCGGCCCTGAAGGCCCTGGGCGTGGGCCACGGCAGCACCGTGAGCGTGATGCTGCCCAACACCCCCGAAATGGTCGAGGCGCACTATGCGGTGCCGGGCCTGGGCGCGGTGCTCAACACCCTCAACACCCGGCTCGACGCCGCGCTGCTGGCCTGGCAGATGAACCACTGCGAGGCGCAGGTGGTGATCACCGACCGCGAGTTCGCCCCGGTGATGGCCCAGGCGCTGGCGCTGCTCAAGTCGACGCATGGCCGCGTGCCAGTCGTCGTGGACGTGTGCGACAGCGAATTCACCGGCCCCGGCGAGCGCGTCGGCGCGCTGGAGTACGAGGCCTGGCTGGCCGCCCATGCGCCGCTGGCCCGCCTGGAAGGCCCGCGTGACGAGTGGGACGCGATCGCGGTGAGCTACACCAGCGGCACCACCGGCGACCCCAAGGGCGTGGTGACGCACCACCGCGGCGCCTACCTCAACGCGGTGTGCAATGCGGCCACCTGGACGATGCCGCACTTTCCCACCTACCTCTGGACACTGCCGATGTTCCACTGCAACGGCTGGTGCTTCCCCTGGACGCTGGCCATGCTGGGCGGCACCCATGTCTGCCTGCGCACCATCAGCGCACAGAACATCCTCGACGCGATCCGCGCGCACCGGGTCGACCACTACTGCGCCGCGCCCATCGTGCACAGCCTGGTCTACAACGCACCGCCCGAGATGCGCCAGGGCATCGACTGGCAGGTGCGCGGCATGGTCGCCGGCGCCGCGCCGCCGGCTGCGATGATCGAGGGCATGGCCAAGGTGGGCTTCGCCATCACCCATGTCTACGGCCTGACCGAGGTCTACGGCCCCGCGGCGGTGGCGGTGCAGCGGCCCGCGTGGGCGGGCGAGAGCCTGTCCGAGCAGACCCGCCTGAACGGCCGCCAGGGCGTGCGCTACCCGCTGCAGGAAGGCATGACGGTGCTGCACCCGGAGACCCTGCGCGAGGTGCCTGCCGACGGCCAGACGATGGGCGAGATCATGTTTCGCGGCAACATCGTGATGAAGGGGTACCTGAAGAACCCCGAGGCCACCCGCAAGTCCTTCGAGGGCGGCTGGTTCCACACCGGCGACCTGGCGGTGATGGAGCCAGACCGCTACGTCAAGATCCGCGACCGCAGCAAGGACGTCATCATCTCCGGCGGCGAGAACATCAGTTCTCTGGAGGTGGAGGACGCCCTCTACCGCCACCCGGCCGTCATGGCCTGCGCGGTCGTCGCCAAGCCCGACCCGAAGTGGGGCGAGACGCCGCTGGCCTACGTCGAGACCAAGCCCGGCGCCACCGTGACCGCCCAGGAGCTGATCGCGCACTGCCGCGGCGTGCTGGCGCACTACAAGGTGCCGCGCGAGATCCGCTTCGAGGACATTCCCAAGACGTCCACCGGCAAGATCCAGAAGTTCCAGCTGCGCGAGCGCGCGAAATCGTCGTCCGCGATCGAATGATTCCACCCCTGCGAGGAGACCCGCCATGACCGACGTGAACGATCCGCCCCTGCTGCGCCACGACGACGGCCGCGGCGTCACCACCCTCACGCTCAATCGCCCGCTGGCGTTCAACGCGCTGGGCGAGGCGATGCTGGAGGCCCTGCAGCGCGAGATCGACGCACTGGCGCAGGAGCCTGCCCTGCGGGTGGTCGTCATCGCAGCCAGCGGCAAGGCCTTCTGCGCCGGGCACGACCTGAAGGAAATGCTGGCCCAGCCCGAGCTGGCCTACTACCAGGACCTGTTCGCCCGCTGCGGCCGGGTGATGATGGGCCTGCAGAAGCTGCCGGTGCCCGTGATCGCCAAGGTGCAGGGCATCGCCACCGCCGCCGGCTGCCAGCTGGTGGCGCAGTGCGACCTGGCGGTGGCCTCCAGCGCCTCGAAGTTCGCGGTCAGCGGCGTGCGCCTGGGCCTGTTCTGCGCCACGCCCAGCGTGGCCCTCTCGCGCAACCTCTCGCGCAAGCAGGCCTTCGAGATGCTGGTCACCGGCGACTTCATCGACGCGCAGGAGGCCCGCACCCGCGGCCTCGTCAATCAGGTGGCCGAGCCCGAGGCACTGGACGCCGCGGTCGCCGCGCTGGTGGACAGCATCCTGGCCAAACCGCGCACCGCGCTGGCCATGGGCAAGGCGCTGTTCTACCGCCAGCTGGAAAAGGGCATCGAGGCCGCCTACGACGACGCCGTGCAGACCATGGCCTGCAACATGGTCGACGCCTGCGCGCAGGACGGCGTGCGCGGCTTCGTCGAAAAGAAGCCTGCGAAGTCCTGAGGGCCGGCGGCGGGAAGAGCCGTCCTCAGGCCGCCAGCGCCGGGCTCTCGTCCAGCGACTCCATCAGCCAGTCGCGGAAGGCCTGGATCTTGGGCAGCCGCTTGCGGCTGGCGAGATAGCTCACGCCGTGGCAGCGGATGCGCGGCCCCTCGCCGCCGAAGGGCAGCACCAGCCGGCCTGAATCGAGCTGCCGTTCCACCAGCAGGCGGCTTTCCAGGCACACCCCCAGGCCGTCCACCGCCGCGAAGATGGACATGAACGAGCGGTCGAAGCGCAGACCGCGCTCAAGGTTCAGACGGGTGCCGGGGTGGTCGGCCTGCCAGTCCTTCCAGGTGTACTGGTTCACCTCCGAGTGAATCAGCATGTGCCGCTCCAGGTCGCGCGGCTTCTTCAGGCCGCTGCGCCCGCGGGTGAGGTCGGGCGAGCACAGCGCCACGATCGGCTCGGGCGGGAACATCTCGGTCTCGATGCCGGCGCGCCGCAGGCCGCCGCCGTAGCTGATGTCCAGGTCGATCGCGCCGTCCTCCAGCCGCACCGGTTCGGCCGAGGCGGTGATGCGCACGTCGATGTCGGGGTACTGCGCGCTGAAGCGGGCGATGCGCGGCATCAGCCATTGCGCCGCCAGGCTCGGCACCACGTGCACCGTGATCAGGTCGCTCTTGCTCGCGCGGGCGATGTCCTGCGACGCCGACTCCAGCCGGCCCAGCGCCATGCCGGTCTCGTCGGCGAACCTGCGGCCCGCGTCAGTGAGGACCACGGTGCGCTGCATGCGGTGGAACAGCGACACCCCCAGCCACTCCTCCAGGCTGCGGATGCGGTGGCTGATGGCCGAGGGCGTGAGGTGCAGCTCCTGTGAGGCCTGGATGAACGAGCCAAGCCGCGCTGCGGCCTCGAAGGCCTGGATGGCATGCAGGGGAGGGAGTTTGCGCATCGGGGGAGAAAGGGGCTTTGGGCGGATTCTTTCGGTGAATCCACTTCACTGATCTGCCGTTTTTATTCGTTTGATCGGTTTGCGTCAATTGCCCATCATCCGCCCACAACACAAACCCGGAGGAGACAAACGGGTGACCGACCAAGAAAAAGGGAGCGGGGGGACGACCCGCATCGCCGCGCTCAAACAGCGCGCCAAAAACATCCGCCGCCTGGCCCTTCGCATGGGCGAGGTGCAGGGCCAGGGCTATATCGGCCAGGCCCTGGGCATGGCGGACATCCTCGCGGTGGCCTATGGCCACGCGCTCAACTTCCGCGCACAAGATCCCGAATGGGACGGGCGTGATCGATTCCTGCTGTCACACGGGCATTACGCGATCGCGCACTACGCGGCGCTGATCGATGCCGGCGTCCTCCCTGAGGAGGAACTCGAAACCTACGGCTGCGACGACAGCCGCCTGCCGATGTCCGGCATGGCCACGTACACCCCCGGCATGGAAATGTCGGGGGGCTCGCTGGGCCAGGGCCTGAACATCGCGGTCGGCCTGGCCCTGGGCCTGCGGCACCGGGGCAACCCGGCCTTCGTCTACAACTCGATGTCCGACGGCGAGCTGGACGAGGGCTCGACCTGGGAGGCCGCCATGGCCGCTGCCCACCACCGGCTGTCCAACCTGGTCTGCCTGGTGGACATCAACAAGCAGCAGGCCGACGGCCGGCCCAGCGACATCATGGGCTTCGAGCCCCTGGCCGACAAATGGGCCGCCTTCGGCTGGCACGTGCAGCGGCTGGACGGCAACGACCTGCCCGCCGTGCTGAAGGCCTTCGACGCGGCCCGCGCGCTGGCCGAGCCCCGCCCCCGCGTGCTGCTGTTCGACACCCTCATGGGCCGTGGCGTCGACTTTCTCGAGCGCCGCGAGAAGAACCATTTCATCCGCGTGGAGGCGCCCGAGTGGCAGCAGGCCCTCGCGGTGCTCGAAGCCACCGAGTTCTGAGGACAGGCCGCATGAATGCCACGACAGACAAGAAGCCGCGCCTGACCACCTCGGCGATGATCGCTTCCATCGCCGCCGAGGGCCAGCGCACCACGCCGGCCCCCTTCGGCAAGGCGCTGGTCGAACTGGGCACCCAGCGCACCGACGTGGTCGGCATGACCGCCGACCTGGCCAAGTACACCGACCTGCACCTGTTCGCGCAGGCCTACCCCGAGCGCTTCTTCCAGATGGGGATGGCCGAGCAGAACCTCATGGGCGCCGCCGGCGGCATGGCCAAGGCGGGCCTCACCGTCTTCGCCACCACCTACGCGGTGTTCGCCACGCGGCGGGCCTACGACTTCATCCACCAGGTCATCGCCGAGGAAAACCTCGACGTCAAGATCTGCTGCGCGCTACCGGGCCTGACCACCGGTTACGGCCCCAGCCACCAGGCCTGCGAGGACCTCGCGCTGATGCGCGCCATGCCGGGCATGACGGTGCTCGATCCCTGCGACGCCAGCGAGATCGAGCAGATGGTGCCGGCGATGGCGCAGCACCGCGGCCCGGTCTACATGCGCCTGCTGCGTGGCGCAGTGCCGCGCGTGCTGGACGACTACGGCTACCGCTTCCAGTGGGGCCGCGCCCAGGTGGTGCGCCCCGGCAAGGAGGTGCTGTTCATCTCCACCGGCCTGCTCACCATGCGCACCCTCGAAGCGGCGCAGGCGCTGGCCGGCGACGGCATCGACGCCGCGGTGCTGCACGTGCCCACGCTCAAGCCGCTGGATGCGGCCACGATCCTGCGCGAATGCGGGCAGGGTGGCCGGCTGGTGGTGGTGGCCGAGAACCACAGCGTCATCGGCGGCCTGGGCGAAGCGGTGGCCATGGAGCTGGTCAAGGCCCGCCTGAACGTCGACTTCCGTCACATCGCGTTGCCCGACGCCTTCCTGGACGCCGGCGCGCTTCCGACCCTGCATGACCGCTACGGCATTTCCACCGCGGCGATCTGCCAATCCGTGAAAGGGTGGCTCCAATGAGCGCCGAGAACCGTTCCTCGAAAGTGGTGGGCCTGGTGGGCCTGGGGGCGATGGGCAAGGGCGTCGCCTGCAACCTGGTGGCCAAGGGCTTCCAGGTGGTGGGCTTCGACGTCCGTCCCGAGATGAAGGCCTGGATCGAAGGCCAGGGCGGCAGCTTCGCTGCCGACCTGCCCGACCTGGGCCGCCGCTGCGACCTGGTGGTGAGCTTCGTCGTGAACGACGCGCAGACCGAGGCGGTGCTCTATGGCGCCGGCGGCCTGGTGGGCCACCTGCGCCCGGGCGCCATCTTCGTCGCCTGCAGCACCATGCCGCCGGCCTACGTGCAGCGCCTGGGCGAGCGCCTGGCGGCCGATGGCATCCGCCTGCTGGACGCGCCGGTCACCGGTGGCGCCGCGGGCGCGGCGCGCGGCTCGCTCACCGTCATGACGGCTGGCGAGAAGGCTGTCTTCGACGAGGCCAAGCCGGTGCTGGACACCTTCGGCGCCCGCATCTACCACCTGGGCGAGCGGCACGGCGCCGGCTCCCAGCTGAAGGTGATCAACCAGCTCCTGTGCGGCGTGCACCTGGCCGCCGCCGGCGAGGCCCTGGCCCTGGCGCAGCGCCAGGGGCTGCCGCTGGACATCACCCACGAGGTCCTGTGCAGCGGATCGGCCTTCTCCTGGATGCTGGGCGACCGCGGCCCCCGCATGCGCGACGGCCGCTTCGGCGACATCACCTCGGCGGTCGACATCTTCGTGAAGGACCTGGGCCTGGTGCTGGCCACCGCCCGCGAATCGAAATTCGCCGCGCCGCTGGCCAGCGCCGCGTTCAACGCCTTCCTCGCCGTCAGCGGCGAGGGCAAGGGCGCCTGGGACGACTCGGCCGTCATGTGCCACTACGCGCGACACCCGTACGAAGGGGACCAACCGATTCCCCGAGAGGAGGAGAAATAGCCATGGCCATCACCCACCACCACGCCGACCTGGGCGACGTCATCATCCACTACGCCAGGGCCGGACAGGGCCCGGTGGTGGTGCTGGTGCACGGCATTCCGCAGACCTGGTACGAGTGGCGCTACGTGATGCCGCGCCTGGCCGAGAAGTACACCGTCATCGCGCCCGACCTGCGCGGGCTGGGTGACTCCTCGCACCCGGCCGGCGGCTACGACAAGAAGACGATGTCCGACGACATCTGGCGGCTGCTGCAGTCGCTGGGCATCGACAGCTTCTACCTGGTGGGCCACGACTGGGGCGGCCCCACCGCCTTCTCGCTGGCGGCGCAGCACCCCGAGGCGGTGAAGAAGCTCGCCATCCTGGACGTCGCCATCCCCGGCGACGGCGCCGACTTCTCGCAGAACGGCCGCCGCTGGCACCACGCCCTGTTCCGCACGCTGGACCTGCCGGAGCAGCTGTTCATCGGCGGGCGCGAGCACCTGATCATCAACTGGCTGTTCGACAACTACGGCTACCTGCCCAATTGCATCAGCGAGGAAGACCGCAAGGAGTACCTGCGCACCTACGTCAAGCCCGGCGCCATGCGGGCGATGTTCAGCATCTACCGCGCCCTGCCCCAGGACGCCGCCGACAACCAGGCGATGCTGGCCGCGCGCGGCAAGCTCAAGATGCCGGTGCTGGCCCTGGGCGGCTCCAAGAGTTTCGGCCGCGGCATCGAGACCCTGGAATCCCTGCAGCGCGTCGCCGAGGACGTACGGGGCGGCCTGGTGCCCGACAGCGGCCACTGGGTCACCGAGGAACAACCCGAGTTCATCACCGCGGAACTGCTCAAGTTCTTCGGCGAGTCCAGGGCCTGACACCAGGCCCTTTTTCTTGACCGCCAACAAGCAAGGAGACACACCATGACCGACATCTCGAGGCGCCATCTGTTATCCGGCGCGGCCGCCGTGGGCTCGACCCTGGCCTTTCCCTCGGTGGTCTGGGGGCAGGCGCAGTTCAACCTGAAGTGCGCGAACATCATGCCCTCCGACCATCCCTTGAACGTGCGCCTGCGCGAGGCCTCGGACAAGATCAAGGAGCAGACCAACGGGCAGGTGAACATCCAGGTCTTCCCCGCCAGCCAGCTGGGCAACGACGCGGACATGCTCTCGCAGCTGCGCGCCGGCGGCATCGACTATTTCGTGCAGACCGGCCTCATCCTGGCCACGCTGGTGCCGGTGGCCTCCATCAACGGCATCGGCTTCGCCTTCTCCGACTACAACAAGGTCTGGCAGGCGATGGACGGCGCGGTGGGCAAGCACGTGATCAACGGCTTCGCCAAGGCCAACCTGCTGGCCTTCGACAAGATGTGGGACAACGGCTTCCGCCAGACGCTGTCGGTGGCCAAGCCGGTGCGCACGCCCGACGACTTCAAGGGCTACAAGATCCGCGTCCCACCCAGCCCGCTGTGGACCTCGATGTTCAAGGCCGCCGGCGCGCTGCCCGTCACGGTGCCCTGGGGCGAGACCTACACCGCGCTGCAGACCCGGGTGGCCGACGGCCTGGAGAACCCGCTGGCGGGCATCTACTTCGCCAAGATGCACGAGGTGGCCAAGTTCATGTCGAACACCAACCACATGTGGGACGGCTTCTGGTTCGTGGCCAACCGCCGCAACTTCGACGCGCTGCCCGCCACCGCGCGTGACATCGTCACCCGCAACATCAACGAGGCGGCCCTGCGCGAGCGCGCCGACGTCGAGAAGCTCAACGCGAGCCTGAAGACCGAGCTGCAGTCCAAGGGCGTGCAGTTCGCCGACGTCAACACCGACGCGTTCCGCGAGCGCCTGCGCCAGGGCGGCTTCTACAGCGAGTGGAAGGGCCGCATGGGCGACGAGGCCTGGGGCCTGCTCGAGGCGGTCACCGGCAAGCTGGCCTGAGGTCTGATCAGAACCGGAAGACCCAGTTCAGGTCGGCCGAACGGTAGATGTAGCCCGGGCCGGACAGGCCCTGGGTCTGCGAGAAGCCCCACCGCAGCTTGAAGAACTGCTGGCCCCGCACGGGGCTCTGCACCTGCAGTTCGGCCGTGCGTACCGGCTCGGTGGCGGCTTCGTTCACCCATTGCGCACCCGTGCCGGCGCGCGCCATGAACTGCCAGCCTTCCCAGCGCCGGCGCCAGCCCACCACCGCCTGCGCCTCGTCCAGCTGACCGGGGTTGAAGTAGCGGCGCACCGGCGCGTCGCGCTCGCCGGTCTGGTGCTTCAGGTGCAGCTGCAGGGTGATGCCCTGGGAGGGGAGCGCGTCCCAGATTGCGCGCAGCCGCAGCTGCCGGCGGTCCTGGCTGTCGGAGAAACGGGTCGCGCTGCCCGCGGCGACCAGCGTGAGCCCGTCGACCGGGCTGTGGTCGATGTTCGCGCCCACCAGGGTGTAGGTGACCTGGTCACGCAGCGCGGCGATGGATTCGACCACGTCGTGCGTGCCGAACACGCCCCACTGCGTGCGCGGCGTCCAGGCGCCGCTCCAGTAGCCGTCAGCCACCGCGGTCTGCTGGTACGGGCCGTCGCTCCAGCCAAGTCGCCAGCCGTGCCCCAGCCCGCTGGCCGGGTCGACCTCCTGTCCCACCAGCGCGATGCTGCGGCCATCGAGCTTCTGGCTGCCCTGGGCGTAGCGCTGCTGCTGGATCTCCAGCCCCTGCCACTGGCTGCCGCTGCGCCAGTCACGGTACACGGTGGCCGAGGGCTTGCGGATCACGAGTCCGTCGCTGTCGCTGGACACGGACAGCTGCAGCGGCGCCAGCGCGTGGTCCGCGCCGGCGGGGTTCGGGGCCTGCGCGAATGCGGTGGGGCCCGTGACGAGACCGGCGAAAGTCACCAGAACACTGGCGAGCCGGCCCGGGCGCGCCCGACGGAGGGGAGGGAGGGCGCGTCGCTTCACTTGGTGCCCCAGGTCTTGCGCAGGTTGAGGATTTCGCTGAGGTAGCCCCACACGCAGGCCGGCTGCAGGATCATGCTGTAGACGGCGGCGTAGGTGATCAGGCCCAGGCGGTTGCGCCGCACCTTCAGCCCCAGCTCGTCGAAGGTGGTCTTGCTTCGCTGGTACATCAGCTGGTTCATCAGGATGCTCACCGGGACCAGGGCCAGCGTCATCGGGCCCACGATCCAGAAATGCCCGAACATCGCCAGCACCACGCCCGGCATGAAGCCGATGGTGTAGGCCAGGTCCATGATCGGGAACAGCGTGTTCCACCAGATGTAGAAGACCGGCATGCGGGGCTGCAACATCAGCCCCGGCGTGATCTTGAAGGCTTCGATCAGTCCGCGCGACCAGCGCTGGCGCTGGCGGATGAACTGCTTGAGCGTCGGCGGGCAGCGGGTGAAGGCCACCGCGTTTTCCGCGTGGCCCACGCGCCAGCCGGCCTCGAGGATGCGCCAGGTCAGCACGATGTCCTCGCCCACCGTGTCGGGCCAGCCGCCCACCGCCTCCACCGTCTTGCGGTCATAGATCGAGAACGCGCCCTGGGCCACCAGCGTGCCCTGGAACAGCGACTGCACCCGCTTGATCGCGGCGATGCCCAGGAAGTAGTCCCACTCCTGGGTGCGCGTGAGCCAGTTCTCGCGCGAGTTGCGAATGAGGATCGAGCCAGCCACCGCGCGGGTGTCCGGCGGGTCGGCCAGCATGCGGCCGACGATGTTGCGCAGCGCGCGGTGCCAGAGCCAGCAGTCCCCGTCGACGGTGATCACCAGGTCATGGCGGCAGGACTTCAGGCCCCGGTTCAAGGCGGCGGCCTTGCCGCCATTGGGCTGCACGTCGATCAGTTCGAGCCGCGGGTCCTCCGGCAGCAGGCGGCGCACGATGTCGGCGGTGTCGTCGGACGAGCCGTCGTTGATCACGATGACCTGCAGGGGACCCGGGTAGTCCTGCCGCAGGATGCTGCGCACCGTGTCCTCGATGGAGCCGGCCTCGTTGTAGGCCGCCACCAGCACCGTGATGCCCGGATGTTCGTCGCGCGGCGGCACGCGAGGGCGCCGGTCCAGCGCCAGCGCCGCCATCAGGAACGCGTTCATGAAGCCGGGGACGATGGCGATGAAGGTGATGATGAACACCGCCATCACCGGCCCGATGTGCCGGCCCAGTTCCTCGAACCAGGGCTGCGAAACCCATATCGAGCCCACCATCCATACCGTGGCCAGCACCAGGCAGATGGCGAACTTGGTTCGGACCGGAATGTAGGGGAAGCCGGAGGCTGGCACGCGACTGCGGTGGACCGGCCGGCGGGCGGCGATCCACTGTTGTTCTTATTGACTCGCGCATTATCCCGGCGCCCTGTCCGTTTCGCATCGGAAACCGGCAGCCGCCGACGCCAAACGGACACCCGGTCAGTGGACGCGGGTGCTCAGTGTAGTCAAAAAGAATTCGATTCCGGGCAAGCCCGGATCGCCTCAGACCTTCTCGGCGATCTCGATCAGGTTCAGGTCGGGGTCACGCACGTACACCGAGCGCAGCGCGCCGGTGGCGCCCGCGCGGTCCACCGGGCCCTCGAGGATCGGCCAGCCGGCTTCCTGCAGGCGGGCGACCACCTTTCCGATCGGCACACTGGAGATGAAGCACCAGTCCTGGGAGCCGGGCACCGGCAGGTGCGCGCGGGGCGAGAATTCGGCGCCCTGCACGTGCAGGTTGATCTTCTGCTCGCCGAAGTGGAAGGCCCGGCGCTCGCGCGGCGGATCGGTGTCCACGAAGACCTCCATGCGCATGCCGAGGATGCGGGTGTAGAAGTCGATGCAGGCCTCGGGTTTGGTGGTGGTGAGGACGACGTGGTCGATGCTGGCGATCATGCGGTGCGGGCCGGGCGGCGCGGGTCAGTAGCGGTTGATGTCTTCCTGCCGGAGTTCGTCCTGGTCGCGTGAGCGGCGGAAGAACCGGCGAAAGGCGATCGTCGCAAGAACCGAAGCCACGGCAAACACCAGGATGTCGCGGTTGAGACTCGCACCGCCGGCGGCCCACTGCACGCCCGCCACGGCCAGCGCGCCCGCGGCCAGCCCGAGGAAGATGAAGCTGCCTGTGAGCAGCTCGAGGATGGCCAGTGCGAAGGTGGCGATCAGCGCAACCTGGTAGGCCTCCATCTCAGGCTTTCCCGCCCAGGCGGCCCATCGCCGCGCCCAGGCTGGACACCACGTCGGTGGGCAGCAGCACGATCTTGGCGTTGCTGCCCTTGGACAGCTCCTGCACCGCGGCGGCCTGGATCTTTCGGATCTCGAATTCGACCGCGCTTTCGCCACCGCGGGCGATGGCCTCGGACACCACGCGCACCGAGAAGGCCTCGGCCTCCGCCTTCACCTTCATGGCCTCGGCCTGCTTCTGCGCGGCATAGAACTGCGCATCGGCCTCCAGCTCGGTCGCCTGCTTCTTGCCCTCGGCCTCGCGCACGAAGGCGCGGCGGCGGCGCTCGGCGTCCAGCTGCAGCTGCATGGACTGTTTGGTCTCCGGGTCGACGTCGACCTCGAGGATTTCGACCCGCGTCAGCACGATGCCCCACTCCTCCGACACCTGGCGCAGTTCGTCCTCCATCGCCTCGGACAGCTGGCGCCGGTTGGACTGCACGCCGTCCAGGTCGGTCTTGCCGATGACGCTGCGCACGGTGCCATTGACGATGGTGAGGATGGCGTCGCTGATGTTGTCGATGCGGTAGGCGGTGCGCGAGGCGTCGGCCACGCGGTACAGGACGGCCAGCGACATCGAGATGGTGACGTTGTCCTGGGTGATCGCGTTGATCGGCTTGGGCGGCAGCTGGCGCTCCTGGATCGACACCTTGAAGCGCACCGTCTCGAAGAACGGAATGATCAGGTGCAGGCCGGCTTCGAGCTTGCGGTTGTACTTGCCCAGGCGCTCGACCAGCCAGTTCTCGGACTGGGGAACGATCCGGATGGCATGGCGCAGCGCCAGCAGCACCAGCGCGGCCAGGGCCAGCATGACGAAGGTGGAAAAAGACAGGTTTTCCATACGACTGTGATAAAGCGATGACGCAAGCATAAGCCCGACTGCGATGCCCGTGTTATTCAATTGGCAAATTGACAATCAATAGCAGGATTCACAGAATCCGGCGTCCTTCATCCAACCTCTCTAACAAATATGGATTCCTTCAGTATCTGGCACTGGGTCATCGTCGCCCTGGTGGTTCTGGTCAGCCTGGGCATTGCCGGCGCCGCTTCCGGCAAGGCCGGGGCGTTGGTCGTCAAGAAGTTCTTCGCCAGCCCGACGCCGCGCGAAGACGGGGTATACGTCGAGGTGTTGGCCCGCCGCAGCGGCATCATCGCCTGGCTCCTGTCCCTCATGCGCATCGAGCCCACCGTCGAAATGCGCATCCGCTATTCGCGTGTGGAGTATTTCTCCGGCAGCTTCTCGGGCTTCAACCGCGTGGTGCTGCCGATCGAATCGGTCAGCTCGGTCTTCTTCGGCGTAAGCCGTCCCTGGGTGAAGGCGCTGGTCTGGTTCCTGGTGTTCGTGTTTGCCGCCGTGGCCGCTTCGGAAACCGGAAGCAAGGCGGCGGTGGTGGTGCTCGTGCTGGTCGGCGCGGTGGTGGCCACCCTGGTGCTGGTGCTGGGCCGCCAGCGTCTGATCGGCATCACCGAGATGACCGGCGACGACTACGCCATGACCCTCAAGCGCTCGGTGATCGAGGGCCAGGAGATCAACGAGGCCAAGCTGGAGGAAATCTCCCGCATCGTGCTGACCCTGCTCGACGCGCACAAGCGTCCGTGAGGCAGGCATGGCAGACCGCATCGACGCATCCCCCGTGCTGGACCTGAACGAGCCGGCGTCGCCGACGCTGGACATCGGCGGGTCGGACCTGCCCTCGGTGGCCACACCCGAGGCGGGCTGGCTCCCCGCCGCCGTGTTCGGTGGCCTGGCGCTGCTGGTGGCCCTGGCCCTGGTGCCTGTCACCGGCGCGCCGTCGGAAGACGGGCCGTCGCTGATGGATCTGGCGCGCGAACGCGCGGCCGGACTCTTCGGTGGCTCGCAGGAAGAAGAGGCCGCGCCCGCCGCGCCGGCAGCGGCGCCCCGCGCCGAGGCCTCGGCCTTCGCCAACCCCCAGGTGGCGCCCCTGCAGGGCAAGAACTGCTTCGCCTACATGCCCGGCGGCAGCGACCCGGCGGCCGGCGTGGCCTTCCAGCAGCTGGTGTGGAGCAAGCTGGGCGAGAACCTGCAGCGCCTGGCGTTGGATCGGATGG